>Ga0207098_10043_pt1 | contig 36554 bp, 36 predicted proteins | sample Alteio_BWMinHeat_84_FD_153548 | JGI IMG/M metagenome (GOLD analysis project Ga0207098, IMG submission 153548) | Enriched cells from forest soil in Barre Woods Harvard Forest LTER site, Petersham, Massachusetts, United States -... | ecosystem: Environmental > Terrestrial > Soil > Temperate forest >...
GTAAATGTGCGGATGATGGACCTTGTTCTCCACGCGTCATTGCGAGGTACGAAGCAATCCCCGACTTACAGAGCGGCTTTGAAGTTTCGGAATAGCGATATATGAACTTGGGCGTTGCCTTCGGCCCGGGCTTTACGGTCATACTACACAGGCCTTAGCCACAAGGCCGGTATCCGCTGCAATCTCTAACGCAGATCTGAGGGTTCCCGACATAGGTATTCTTCGGTATTTTTTAGAGGTTTTTGCACAAAACCTTGCTTAAATCAATCCAATTGCGGTTTTTAATATTTAGTACCGAAAAAACACGGTATCACATAGGTATTCGTTCGGTATACCGATGTCGGCTGTTCGGTATTTAAAAAGCTCCCCCGTTTAAGCGTCCACGCTAATACTCTGCGCCATGCACTACCAAATAAATCAAACAAGGGGGGGAATTGTAAGAATTTTTAAAGAACTAAATCGCTATCATCACCCAATAATCGGCGAAATCCTGACTTATAAATATACTAAAAAGCCCTTGCTTTAACAACAATTTACCTTAAAATAAGTAGGCATCCGACCTTCTTGATTCCTGGTTCTTGACTCTTGAATCTCACACAGGCGTTTGCAAATACAACTCTTCCACCTTCTTCCGCGCCCACTCGGTTTTGCGTAAAAATTTCAGACTCGATTTGATACTCGGATCGCTGATAAAGCAATTGATCCTGATCTGCTGACCCAAACGTTCCCAGCCATAAAACTCAACCAGGTGCGTCAAGATGGCTTCGAGGGTTTTACCATGTAAAGGGTTGTTGGGCTGTTCAGTCATTGGACAAAGATAATCAGATCTGGATTATATAATTAACAATTGGCTTTCAGCTTTATGCTTTTAGCTTCAATGGCTTCAACCCAAAGCCTGCTCCAGGTCGGCAATCAAATACTGCGGTTCTTCCAAACCTACATACATCCTGATCAATTGGTGGCGCTCGTTTGCCGGATCATAATCAGCAGCACGTATCCCCGCGATGGATGGAATGATCAGACTTTCATGCCCGCCCCACGATACAGCCATTAAAATATGTTGCAGACTGTTGCAAAAGCTTTCGATGTTAGCTACCGAGGAGTTTTTCAGCGTAAAGCTAAACAGCCCGCCGCAACCCTGCATCTGTTTTTGCGCTAATGCCGATTGTTTAAAATCAACCAGAAACGGCCAGATCACTTTGTCCACCTTCGGATGTTTTTGCAGCCAGGCGGTAATTACCTTGGTGCTTTCAAAACTTTGCTTAACACGCAAAGGCAGGGTACGTAACCCACGAATGAGCAACCAGGCCGAATGAGGCGAAAGTGAAGCGCCGATGGTCATGTATTCGTGGTTAAATATTTTGCTCATCAACTCCCGTTTGCCGGTAATCACACCCGCCACTACATCCGAATGTCCGCCGATATATTTGGTAGCGGTTTGCATCACCAGGTCTATTCCCAAAGCAATAGGTTGCTGATACAAGGGCCCGCAGTACGAATTATCTATCATGGTGATGATATTCCGTGATTTGGCCAGTTGGGCAACAGCTTCCAAATCCTGCAATTCGTAGCTGAAAGTGTTCGGACTTTCCAGGTAGATCAGCCGGGTATTATCCCGTAAGGCTTGCTCAAAATTTTCGTTTTCTGTACCATCCACGAAAGTGCAGGTAATGCCAAATTTTGGCAAAAAATCGCGGAAGAGCTTGACGGTCCAGCTGTACGGGTTTTCAACACAAACCACATGGTCGCCTTGTTTTAACAAAGCCAGCACCGGTATGCTGGTGGCGGCCACACCACTGCCGAAAACCAACGCATCTTCGGCGCCGTCTAAAGCGGCCAGTTTTTGGCGCAGAATATTAAGTGTTGGATTATGCCCACGCGAGTATAAGGTAGCTTCAAACTCGTTGCTCATGGCTTCGCGAAAAGCGGCAACCGAGCTAAAACTGAAATTACTGGTTTGTATAATAGGTGGCGAAACCGAGTTGAAATACTTTTCGCGCTCTTCGCCAAGTTCGTTTAGTATGTACGAGATATCCATTTACTCTTCTGTTAAAGTAGTTTTCTTTTTATAAGTGCTCGCGTAATAGATCACCAGCCCGATAGCAAACGTGGCCAGGCAGATCACCGCGGCAAAAGGATTGTTTACAAAAATATTTATGGTAACAAACCAGTACGATAAAATGAAAATTAAAGGCACCCACGGAAACCATTTGACGGTGTAGATCCCCGTGCCATCCATTTGCTTTGTTTTTTTGCGCAGTATAAATATCGACAGCGCCGCCAGCGACAGGCCGATAGTGTCAAAAAACATCACATAGTCCAGCATTTTGCGAAAGCTATCGGCGAAAAACAAAATAACCAGGATACTCAGCACAAAAAAACTTACGCCAAACTCCTGCACCTGCGTTTTAGGGTTTACCTTGCGGAAAATGTAAGGTAATATACCGTCTTCGCTCATGGCGTAATATACCCTTGGGTTAGCCATTACATTCACATTAATATACGCCAGCACCGAAGCGAACATGAGGATCGAAGCTATTTTAGAACCGATGCTGCCAAAAATTACACCTGCCATGGTTGCGGCAAGCGTGGTGGTTTGCTGCAGGCCGCCCAACCCTAAAATTTTGTAGTACGCAAAATTGATGGATAGGTAAAGCAATATCACCACCGCTATCCCCACTCTTATTCCTTTCGGGATGTTGGTCTTGGGTTCAATAATATCGCCGCCAAAATTGATGGTTTGCTGGTACCCGCCATAGGTAAAAAAGATAGGCACCAGGCTCAGGCCTAATGCTGTTATCAGGCTGCCGGGGTGTGGTACACCGGTTACAACTACATGGCTGTCATCGTGCATAAAAACGGCGGTACACAATACAGCTATCGCGAGCACCTTAAACAAAGTCAGCAAGTTTTGGGTACGTGCACTAACTTTGATACCGAAAAAAGCCAGCACGTATAAAATAAGTACCGATGCCAAAGCCATAATTTTTACCCACAAAGCCGTTTGCATATCAGCGGGTAATAGTACCGGGTTAATGTAGTTTGCGCCGATAATAGCCACCACCGCTACCGATGCGGCATTGCTGATAATCAATACCCAATTGATCATAAAGGCAAATGCCGGGTGATAGCAATACGAAAAAACTTTATAAAAGCCGCCTGCGGCCGGGTATCGTGCGCCAATTTCGGCAAAGGTGAGCGCGCCGCAGAGTGTCACCAGGCCGCCAAATATCCAGGCTCCAAAAAAAATCCAGGTACTGCCCGCACGTACGGCAACCTCGCTTGGGTTAGCAAAAATACCCATGCCTATCACCAGGCTGATGACGATCATGGTCAGGTCGAAACGGTTCAGGCGGGGTTTGATGCTCATGCGAATTTTTTCCAGATAGTTTATTTTTTTAAAATAATATTTTAAATTTGAAGAAACCGACTATTGTTATTGACAGAACTGATATACCCCGGCGTAAGATGTATTTGAAGAAAGGAAGTATATTCATTTCACTGCTTTTTAGCCTTTTTGTGTTCGCAACAATGGCTATAGCCATGCAAAGCCCCCCGCCCGGACACGAGTTAAAAGTATTTAAAGAACTTTTGACTAATATAAACGCTTATTTTGTTTTTCCCGAAGGATTTAACGAAGTAAAACCCATTAAAAACGAAAAATTCCCTTGTCAATACGCGTTGCAACTGCCTGATAATGATTTTGAAATACGTTTCCAGGTTAACCAGCTAAAAAGCGAATGGCGCAATTATGAACAAGAAAAGGGCGATAGGACAAATCCCGATTCGCTCTATAACAAACAGGCTATTGCCGAGGCAAAAAGTTTGGCCGGCACGGATGGCAAATACTTTGCCCGCAACATACCGCCAAGTGTACTGCAACAATACAATGCCGACCTCGGTAAATCGTACTTCTTAACCCTGGCCGATTCGCCGGAAACAAACCATTATCAGTATGCTTTAATGGTGGTGCTGCAAAAAAATCATGATGGCAACATCATTGTTGTTTGCTTTGGCAACGAGCGGGGCCCCGCGTTTTTTAAAAACATCAACAAACTGAAAGATTGTTTGAAATTTAATAATTGATTTTTCTTTGCAGTGAAAACTCCAGGGCGCTAACCACACTTATTTAGTTGACTCTAGTAAAAAGATAAGTAGCTCCACCACCCTGACTAAAAGTAAAAGCTTTTTTAGCCGGCTCAAATTGAAAAACAGCGCCAACACCGGTATAAACAAATTTATCGTTGCCTTTGGCTTCCAGTGGAACAGCGGCATGGCCTGTGGGTTGCGCGATCAGCGTTGTATTGTTTTTAGTTATGGTAAATTTTAGGGGCATTTGGGTACTGGAGTAGTTACCAATATATTTATCAAGTTCAGCCGTGTTTAGCGTAATAGTTTTAAACTCAGGAATTGTAAACGGCCTGTTAAAATAGATGCTTAAAGCACCTATCATCACATCGTTGGTTGAATATCGCATCCCGTTAGAAGTATAAGCTATCGCTAACGTCTCTTGTGGAAAATAAATAAATTCACTGTGAAACCCATCGATATCCCCGCCATGTCCATAGCCTTTTTTATCATAAAACGGGATCGCATACATGGCCATACCATACTTATCCCTTATCGTTTTCATTAGCTCTAAATTTGCCGCGCTAATGAGTTTCCCTGCAAAAAGAGCGTCTATAAATTTAACCAGGTCGGTAGGTGTGGATACAATAGCACCCGCACCGCCCGGAATACTCATATCTGTTTCAGTAGCAGGCATCCATTTCCCTGCATAGTTGTAGGAGTATGCTTCGTTTTTGGCCGGGTTGATCTTAGTACCGTAATAGGTATCGGCCAAACCTATTTTTGAGGTGATGCGCTTGTTTAATTCATAGGCATAAGTTTTACCGGTCAATTTTTCAATGATATAACCCAACAGTACAAAATTCGTGTTGCTGTATTCAAATTTTGCATCCGGTTCAAAATCAGGTTTCTGCCTGGCAAAAATGGCGACCATTTCTGCTTCCGACTTGGGTTTGGTCATGTAAGTGACAATCAGCGAATCACTCGTGAAATTATGTAGGCCGCTGTGATGGCTCAGCATTTCTGCGATGGTTATCTTCGCGGCATTAGGTATTTGCGGGAAATAAGTAGCCAGGGGTGTTTCAAGGCTAAGCTTACCTTCTTCAATCAATTGAAAGATTATCGTACCGGTAAACATTTTACTGATTGAGCCTACGCGGTATTCGGTTTTGATTGTCGATGGCGTCTTTACCTGGTCATTTATCTGGCTGTAACCAATGGCATTTTGATAAACCAACACACCATTCACAGTTATGGCCATACTGCCCATATTTTGGTCATGCGTATTAAGCGCGACAAAAAAACTGTCTAATTTGGCTTTATTGAAAGTTTGTGCCTGAGTGCAACTCTGCGAAATAACTAACAAAAAGAAAAAAAAAGCTGTTTTTTTAATCATTGCTTAAGTATTTAGAAGATTAAAGATAGGATTAATTGTGCGATAACGGTCGACGATGTTAACACAATGTGGAGTACTATTGCCCCGCGCTTCAACTAACACTACTATATTTGTACGATGGCTGAAAATGTAAATTATGATAATGACAGTATCCGGTCGTTAGACTGGAAAGAACATATCCGCCTGCGCCCTGGCATGTATATAGGCAAGCTGGGCGATGGCTCTGCGTACGATGATGGTATTTATGTATTGCTGAAAGAGATTGTAGATAACTCTATCGATGAGTTTGTGATGGGTGCCGGCCGCTCTATCGATATCACCATGAGCGATCAGAAGGTTTCTGTACGCGATTATGGCCGCGGTATACCTTTGGGTAAAGTAATTGATTGCGTATCCAAAATCAATACCGGTGGTAAATACGATAGCAAAGCCTTTCAAAAGTCGGTTGGTTTGAACGGTGTGGGTACCAAAGCTGTTAACGCGCTTTCAAACACATTCCTGGTACAATCGTACCGCGATGGTAAAACCAAAATTGCCGAATTTGCCAAAGGCGAGCTTGTTCGCGATGAGCCGGAAAAAGAAACTACACAGCGCAACGGTACAGCCATAAACTTTACACCCGACGATACCATTTTCCGGCATTACCATTTTATCCCCGAGTTTGTTGACAGCATGATCTGGAACTACGTGTTCCTCAACTCGGGCCTGACTATTAATTTTAACGGAACAAAGTTTTTTTCGGAGCGCGGTTTGTACGATTTGCTCACTAAAAACACCGATACCGAAAACCTGCGTTACCCGATAATTCACCTTAAAGGCGAAGATATCGAGATAGCCATAACCCACGGGCAGCAATACGGCGAAGAATACTATTCATTTGTTAACGGCCAGCATACCACACAAGGAGGTACACACCAGGCTGCTTTCCGCGAAGCGGTGGTTAAAACCATTCGTGAGTTTTATAAAAAAGAGTACGATGCGGCGGATATCCGGGCGTCAATCGTTTCGGCCATAGCCATTAAAGTACAGGAGCCGGTTTTCGAATCGCAAACCAAAACCAAGCTGGGTTCGCAAAATATTGGTCCCGAAGGGCCAACGGTGCGTACCTTTATCAACGATTTTTTAAAGAAAGAACTCGATAACTACCTACATAAAAATCCGGTTGTAGCCGATGCCCTATTAAAGCGCATTTTGCAATCCGAGCGCGAACGTAAAGACATCGCTGGTATAAAAAAACTGGCTAATGAGCGCGCCAAAAAAGCATCGTTGCACAACAAAAAACTGCGCGATTGTAAAATACATTTCGACGATCAGCATGAGCGTAAGCAGGAAACTACTTTGTTTATTACCGAAGGTGACTCGGCCAGCGGATCGATCACCAAATCGCGCGATGTGATGACCCAGGCGGTATTCAGCTTAAAAGGTAAACCTCTAAACTGCTTTGGCCTCACCAAAAAAGTAGTGTACGAAAACGAAGAGTTTAACCTGCTGCAACACGCCCTGAACATTGAAGACGGTATCGACCAGGTGCGTTATAACAACATTGTAATTGCTACTGATGCCGATGTTGACGGGATGCACATCAGGTTGTTGCTCATGACCTTCTTTTTGCAATTCTTCCCCGACCTAGTTAAAGCCGGGCACGTATCTATCCTGCAAACGCCGCTGTTCAGGGTGCGTAATAAAAAAGAAACTATTTATTGTTACAGCGACGAGGAACGCCGCAACGCCATAGCCAAATTAGGCACCAAGCCCGAGATTACCCGCTTTAAAGGTTTGGGCGAAATATCGCCTGAGGAGTTTGGCTTGTTTATCGGTAAAGATATCCGCCTCGATCCTGTTATTTTGAAGGATGCCAATATCAAGAGTCTGCTTGAATACTTTATGGGTAAAAACACACCCGACAGGCAGCAGCACATAGTCAATAACCTGCGTGTTGAAAAGGATGACGAAAGCATTAACCCAACCATCGCCGAACTTGACCCTTTACCAGTGGCAGTTTAATTTGTTGCTTATTTTAATTCCTGATAAAAAGTCACTATATTGTATGCCCTTGTTTTTTTAACAAGGGCATATTTTATTTAACACAAATTAAAGAACCCTCTTCTTTGGAGAGGGCAGGGTGAGGCAATGATCAATAAAGAAATTAAAATAGCTTTCGAAGAATATAAAGATATTGATGAGTTATCGGCAGAAGATAAAGCATTGTGCCGGGAGGCGGTAAAGGCGATGGAAAACTCGCACTCGCCTTATTCAAAATTCAGGGTAGGTGCAGCGCTCCGCCTTAAAAGCGGGAAGATAGTTTACGGCAGCAACCAGGAAAATGTAGCTTATCCATCAGGCTTATGTGCCGAGCGCACCGCCTTGTTCCACTGGGGCGCCAATCATCCCGACGATCCGATTGTGAGCATGGCCGTTACAGCCCATACTGATGAATTTAGCCTGCTGCAACCTACAACGCCCTGTGGCTCTTGCCTGCAGGTAATTGCCGAATACGAGAAGAAGCAGGGCGAACCCATCGACATTTTATTGTATTGCCAAAAAGGGGCGATCTGGAAAACAAGGGGTATCCAAAGTTTTTTACCCTTTTTGTTTTTTGAGGACCGGCTAAAATAACAAATGCCCCAGATTAACAATCCAAGGGCATTTTATATATTGAGTTAACGGAGTTTATTTAAATACAGAATAAACGCTGGTAATTTTCCAGCCATTGCCGGTGTTGGCCAGGGTTACATAATTGGTACGTGTAAAATTGCTGTAATGCATATCAACCTGTACAACAGTGATATCGTTGTTGCTTTCGCGGGTTGATGCGGTAACGGTGCAGTTTTGATTAACGTTTTCGTTGGTTTTTGCCAAATCTAATATCTGGTCTTTAGTAAAGGTAAGCACTTGTTTGCCGCGCAGCATACTGAATTTTACATCCTCATCAAGTACGGCATCCAGCTCCCCTAACTTGCCATGTACCATCGCGTTAATGTAGGTGTTTACAGCATGGGTAATGGTCAGGTTATCATTACCTGCTTTTACTGTATATGCTTTTGCAGAACCGAAGGCCATCACAATGATGAAACCAAGTACGATTGTTTTAAGAGTCTTCATGATTTTTGAAATTTAGATTATTGGTAATTTTTGTTGTTTGTTTATAAGACGAGCAAAAAAACAGAACGTTACAGGGTTTTTAATCGGGCAGGCATATTTAACAGATATTTAACACTTCACGCTGTTTTGAACGAAAAACGGCGCCTGGTAACTACCATGGCGCCGCTAATTAACTATCTACTACTACTGATTATTTAAAAACTGAATATACGTTGGTGATCTTCCAGCCATTGCCGGTATTAGCCAATGTTACATAGTTGGTACGGGTAAAAGTGCTGTATTTCATATCAACTTTTACAATGGTAATGTCGTTATTGCTTTCGCTGATCGAAGTGCTAACTGTACATTGCTGATCAATGTTTTCGTTGTCTTTTACAGCTTCAATTACCTGATCTTTAGTCAGGCTCAATACTTTTGTACCGCGCAGCATACTAAATTTTGCGTTCTGATCGATCACCGCATCCATATCGCTCATCTGCCCGTGAGCAAGCGCATTAACGTAAGTGTTTACGGCGTGGTTAACGGTTAGCTCGTTACCTGCAATAGTATATGCTTTGGCAGAAGCAAAGGCTGCTACCATAATTAAACCCAGGGTTATTGTTTTTAGCGTTTTCATGATTTTGAAATTTTAATATTATTGTTTTTGTTGTTGTTTGGAGATATGACGCTGCAATTAAATATAGGTTACAGATTATTGTCGAAATAAATGAGATTTAACAAACAATTAACATTTATGCACATTTGCTGCAATGGTTTTAATAATAAGGCCTGAATAGGTAATTGCGAATATTTTAATATTCATTAAATTAGATTTGTTGCAATTGTGCTGCACTTTTTATATTTAGCCTATGATTGATTTTACCACTATCATATTAAAATTTGGCGATCAGGGCGAAAAAACCGGCTGGCGATATATCGATATCCCTACCGATATAGCTCAACAATTAAAGCCGGATTATAAAAAATCGTTCCGGGTTCGAGGCATGCTCGATGGTTTTGCCGTGCGGGGTATGGCGCTGATGCCTATGGGCGACGGCAATTTTATTATGGCGCTTAAAGCGGATGTGCGCAAAGCGATCCATAAAAACGAGGGCGCGATGCTGCACGTAGTTTTGGAAGAAGACACCGATTTTAAGATCGGCATTCCCGATGATTTACAGGAATGCCTTGACGAAGATTCCGAAGCACTGGCTTTTTTTATGAGCCTGGCGCAAAGCCACCGCGATTATTTTGTGAAGTGGATCGAAAGCGCCAAAACCGAGCCTACCCGTATTAAACGGGTAGTGAGTACGGTAAATGCTATGGCCCAGCGGATGGATTACGGGCAGATGATACGATCGTTAAAGAAGGAGAATTTGTAGAGGGAGTTTTTTAAATTGTCATTTCGAGCGAGCGTAGCGACGAGAAATCTTTACCGATAGACCAGCAAACTATACAGAGCGAACTATATTTACCCAATGCGAAATTATAACTTCTACGTTTACATCCTAACCAACCCAGATAAAACTACACTATATGTCGGCGTTACAAATGACCTTAACGTTCGCTTATATCAACATCTCGAAAATGCCGGAACCAACAAGTCATTTGCTGGTAAGTATCATTGCTATCTATTGGTATATTATGAACATTTTACACACATTGATCACGCAATAGCGAGAGAGAAAGAAATAAAGAAGTGGAGACGAGAAAAAAAGGATAAACTGATCGAGTCAACTAATCCCAACTGGGTGTTTTTAAATAAAGAAGTGGGCAATGATTAAGCTGCACGTGTTTGCCGCTTGGTAAAGATTTCTCGTCGCTATCGCTCGCTCGAAATGACAATAGGGTTAATTAATAGCTTTCTGATTTTTGGTCGATACGTGATTTCACTTCCTCGTGTGTATAAGTACGTCCGCTCTCAATGTCAGACAGGCCGGCATTTATCCCTTCAATTTCAGCACCCGAAAGTTGTTTTGCCCATGTTTCATCTTCAATAGTATATTTAAGATCCAGTCGTTTCAATAAAGCCTGCAAAACAGAAAGGTCTTGTTCTTTATCAATTTCTACCGTTAAAGTTGTCATAATTCAAATTTACATTTTTTATCCTATAAATTAATAAACAAACCAACCCCAAATGTGTATAATTTCCGCTTATAAATTTGCGCTTAAGCAGTATCTTTACCCATCCATTTGAATTTTTTAAGTTAAGGATGAGCGAAGAACAAAGCCCCGATAATAACGATAAACTCCATAACATTACGTCGCTCGACGGATTGTACGAAAACTGGTTCCTGGATTATGCTTCATATGTTATCCTCGATCGTGCCGTTCCGCATATTTACGATGGACTGAAGCCTGTACAGCGCCGTATCCTGCACTCGCTGAAAGAGATGGACGATGGGCGTTTTAACAAGGCCGCCAACGTTATCGGTAACACCATGAAGTATCACCCACACGGAGATGCTTCCATTGGAGATGCCATGGTGCAGATAGGCCAAAAAAACCTGATGATAGATTGTCAGGGTAACTGGGGCGACCCGGTAACCGGCGATTCGGCTGCAGCGCCGCGTTATATCGAAGCGCGCTTATCAAAATTTGCGCTCGAAGTTGCTTTTAACCCGGATACTACCGATTGGCAATCGAGTTACGATGGCCGTAACCGTGAGCCTATTACCTTGCCAATTAAATTTCCGTTATTGTTAGCCCAGGGCGCCGAAGGGATCGCCGTGGGTTTGGCTACCAAAATATTGCCACATAATTTTATTGAGCTGATAGATGCCTCGATAGCGATATTGAATGGCGTAAAGCCAAACTTACTGCCCGATTTCCCCACAGGCGGTTTAGCCGATGCCTCGAATTATAACGATGGGCAGCGTGGCGGCAGGGTGCGTGTAAGGGCAAGGATATTGGAGCGTGATAAAAAAACGCTGGCCATTACCGAAATACCTTTTAGTACCACAACCGGCAGCCTGATCGACAGCGTAATATCGGCTAATGATAAGGGTAAGATCAAGATCAAAAAGATTGAGGATAACACCGCCAGGGATGTAGAGATCGTGATTCACCTTGCGCCGGGCATTTCGCCCGATGTGACCATCGACGCGCTGTACGCCTTTACCGATTGCGAAGTATCCATATCGCCAAACACCTGCGTGATACACGATGATAAGCCGCGCTTTATGAGTGTGAACGATATGCTTACCGAAAGTACGTATCACACCAAAGAGCTGCTTAAGCAGGAGTTACTCATCAGGCTGAATGACCTGAAGGAAAAGATATTTTTCAGCTCGCTGCTCAAGATATTCATCCAGGAAGGGATGTATAAAAACCCGGCCTACGAGACAGCGATAAACTTTGAAAACGTAGTTGAGGTATTGAATACCTTGTTCGAACCTTTCTTCAAGCAGTTTTACAGGGAAATACTACCAGAGGATTATAAGAAGCTGATTGATAAACCAATGAGCAGCATCACCCGCTTTGACGTTAAAAAAGCGGATGAGCAGATGAAGGCGCTGGAGAACGAGATCAAAGAGGTGAATCATCATTTAAAGCACCTGAACGATTATGCCATTGCCTGGTTCCAGAAACTGAAAGATAAATACGGTAAGGGCCGTGAGCGTAAAACCGAACTCCGTACTTTCGACAAGGTTGAGGCCGCGCAGGTAGCTTTGGCCAATGTTAAGCTATACGTTAACCGGGTTGATGGCTTTATTGGATCCGGCCTTAAAAAGGACGATTCGGTACAGTTTGTTTGCGATTGCTCGGATATTGACGAAATCATCGTTTTTCGTGAAGATGGCAAATGTGTAGTAACCAAAGTTCAGGAAAAGGTTTTTGTAGGTAAAGAGATCATTCATGTTGGTGTGTTTAAAAAGAATGACGAGCGCACTGTTTATAACATGATCTATAAAGACGGGCAAAGCGGAACCTCATACATCAAAAGATTTTCGGTATTGGGCGTTACACGTGATAAGGAGTATGACCTCACCAAAGGCAGCAAGGGTTCGCGTACCTTATATTTCAGCGCTAACCCCAACGGCGAAGCCGAAGTGGTCAATATCCAGTTGAAGCCGCATTCGAAATTAAAGAAACTGCAGTTTGATGAGGATTTTGCCGGGATAGCCATTAAGGGCCGGAGCTCGATGGGTAACATCGTGACCAAATACCCGGTTAAAAAAATTGTGCTTAAATCAAAAGGCATATCTACTCTGGCCGGACGGAAGATATGGTACGACGATATTTTAAAACGTCTTAACGTTGATGCCCGCGGTAAATACCTGGGCGAGTTTGACGGCGACGATAAAATACTGACTGTATTAAGTAACGGTGTGTACGAGTTAACCAGCTTCGACCTCACCAATCACTTCGACGATAAAATGCTGCTCATCCAGAAATTTAATCCTGAGCAGGTGTATTCGGCTATTCATTACGAGGGCAAATCGAAAAACTACTACGTCAAACGCTTTGTGTTTGAACAGCAGGTTATCGGCAAACAAACGAGCATCATCAGCGAAGAAAACGGATCTAAACTGGTATTGATAACAGCAGCAGCGCAACCTGTAGTAACCGTCGACCAGCTGAAAGGCAAAACCCTTGTGCCCGAAACGATAGAAATAAACCTGGCCGAAGCTATTGATGTAAAAGGAATGAAGGCACAGGGCAACCGCTTATCGCCTCACGAGATTAAAAAGATTGAGCTGATACCGGGAACTGAAGAGGAAGAAATTGAAGAAGCAGCATCGGCGGTTGCAGAAGAGGAAGAAATTGAAGAAACTGCAATTGCGGACGAAGAAGAAGCGGCATTAGCAACGTCAGTTGCAGTTAAGAAGGAAGAGAAAATAGCACCGGAGAAAATAGTAACAGAAGAAAAACCGGTTGTTTCAGCAGAGACGGAAAAAGAAGCAGAACCGGAAATGCCTGTAGCTCCAGAACCTGAAGCTAAGCCTGCTAAGAAAATCGATTTTGAGATCACTAACCCGGATGATATTGATATAGACGATAAAGGGCAATTGGGGCTTTTTTAGCAAGAACCAAGAAGTTCGAGCTTTAAAGCTATGTCATCTCGAACGATAGTGAGAGAACTTCTGCAGCAGACGGGTATGCAGTAGAAGCTTTCTCGTCGCTGTCGCTCGCTCCGCCGTTGTTGGTGTTGTCACCAACAACTTCCTTACGTAAATCATATTCCCCTGACGCCTTCGTAATTATCACATCGATATAACATTGCCATTACAATTGGGCGGGGCTTTATGCGTATCTTTGAGAAATTTTAAAAAGTTTAATGAAGATATTTATTGCAGGACTACCGTTCCAGGTTGGGGAAGAAGAGCTAACCGCCGTATTTGGTGATTTTGGGCATGTAAAATCACTTAGGATTGTTAAAGACAGGGAAACAGGACAGAGCAAAGGCTTTGGTTTTGTTGAAATGACCAACGACGATGAGGCTAAAGAAGCCATTGAAAATATGGATGGCGCTGACTATTATGGCCGCAGAATTTCTGTAGCCGAAGCAGAAGATAAGCCACGCACAGGCGGCAACGGAGGCGGCTTTAAACGCAACTCCAACGGCCAAACCCAAAAAAGTTTTTAATAACTAAGATTATAAGATCCCCGGCAAAACACCGGGGATTTTTTATTTCCAGTAATCTTTCATCAGGTCGGCTACCCAGGCCGATTGCTTAATCTCGCCTTTAAGGCCAAACTCTTTCATCACCGGTTTAATATCCAATACAGGCGTGCCGTCAATTGCGTCGAGGTATTTTACTTTGATGATTCTGCCGCTGTGCTCAACCAGTTCGACGGTGGAAAGCCCAAGCTGATTCGGCCTGTCTTTTTTGCGCTGACCAAGTATACCCATTTTAGAATAATCCCGATTGCCGCGCGGATACCCGGAGAATACGATGTTACCAGGATCAACCTGATCAAAATAATAAATGATCTCGAGATGCGAAAACTCCTCGATGTTATTTAAGGCTTCCGTCGGGATATGATCGAGCAAAGTAATCTCCGAAACGGTATCGCCCCAAAAATCATCAACCGGTTTATCTCTAACATTGCTTACAGTGGCGATAGGTGTCAGTGTGATTTGCATAAAGCTTTGGTATAGGTTAGCATATAGACCTATACCAAAGCTATGTGTTACACATCAATTATTCAACAGGCGTTAGCGTTACCGGACCTAACAAACCCGAAGGCATCGGTGTCCACTTAGATGCATCGAAAGGCTGGTAGTTGATATTCACGAAATTGATCTCGTGATACTTGCGCCATTGGATGCCGTTCTGATCCATATAACGAATCCGGTTCGCCATCAGGTTATCAACCTCAATTTTAATAGTGTTTTTACCCGGCTTTAAATATTTACCCACCCGCGCACTAAACGGTATGCTCCAAAAAATGCCAGCATCCTGATCGTTAATATAAACATGCGCGCTTTCGCAAACTTTACCCAGGTTTAATACATACTCCGCCGCTTTTTTAGCAGGTACATCAAAAGTAGTGGTATATTCCCCACTTCCCGAAAAGGAAATAGCGTTAGGGTCGGAAAAGTTTGTCCACGAAGTTAATTCGCTCAGTTGCTGATCGGCAGGTAAAGTTGGTCCGCCCTTAGTAAAGTGCAGTACCCATGTGCCACCAACGGTTATTGGTGCGCCTGTTTTTTCAATGTATTTCCATTTGGCAATGCCTAAAGCAGGTGTGTTGGTTGCTTTTACAAAAAGCGCTTCGCCGGGCTGCAACTGTAAATGTACAACAGTATATTCACCATCAACATTGGAGGTTGCCGAGCCATAGCTGCCGCTTTGCGGATCTAAAATTAAAACCGAAATTGCTTTAACATTTAGCGGGATATTTGAATCGATGGCTTTGGCTGTGTGATTTACTACATAATAGTATTTACCACCGGCAATTGAACGGCGGATAAATTTAAGCCCGCTATTTACCAGCTGCTCGCCTTTAATGTCTTTATATTCCAGCGCCTGTTGTACATCGGCGCTAAGCAGTATCTGGCCAAGGCCTGTTTTGCATTGTTTTATGCCGTTGTGTACATCGGTAAATTTGAGCATAGCCAAAGTGCTTTTAAGTTTAGCCCTTCTGCCATCAGCATCGTTAAAACCCGGTACATCTTCCGGCAGTTTTTGAAACACAACCGTAGCACCCGATTTAGCCAGCGCCAGTATTTTATCAAGCGTAGCTAAAGGCATCAGCCTGCATTGCGGTATAACCAGTATTTTGCGGCTTTGTGCGCCTGCCACGGTATTGATCTGCCCGTTAAGCACGCTTGAATTGCCGATTGCCTTATCAGATATAAAATCGAATGAATAACCTGCCTTTTGCAGCTTCATCGAGGTTTTGTAAAACTCGGTAGGGCGCAGCCACTCATCGATGCCATGTATGGCCAGCTGCATATCCATGCCTTTGGTATTGCTCCAGGCATCGTATATCGGCCAATAGATCAACAATTCGTTATCAGGTTTACCTGACTGTAAAATAGACTGGCAGCGGGTAATATAAGTAGTTAAACCAGGTAATTGATCCCACCAGCTATTATCAGGTACAAAGTTGGTTGAGGCATAAAACAGCCATCCCGGGAAGACGATATCATCAGGCGAGTAAGTTGTGCCATGAAAATACACATGGTTAACACCTGCTAAAAATACCTGTTCAAGCTCGGGTTTGCATTGTGCTAACGAACCTTTAAAGTGTTCGGTTAGCCAGGTAAAGGTTTCGGATGTAGCATATTTGTGGCCATTAACATGCCCTGCTGATGAAGCAAATTTCAGCATCATCGGGTCGGGATCAACATTGCGCACATCGGCGCTGTCGCGGCGCAGGCCGGGGATATCAAAATGGCTGGAGCCGAAGGTTTCGCATTCGGGGATATCAACCGCACCATACAGATCGAGCAAATTGCCCGGCGAGCCGTGCGATTGGTTACGGGTTAAACTGCCGTAGTGATGCGCCCAGTTTGTCCAGGTGAGTGTGAAATTATCCAGCAACATCTGGCTCATGGTTTCGCGGTAGTCGGTTTTTACACGTGATACGGCATCGGTATTATCGCTGCTGTACAACTCGCGCAAGTGCAGTCGCAAATCATATCCGCGGCGGCGTAAAAACTCATCAAAAAAGCCCGGCGACCAGCTTGCGCCATATACTTCGTAGCTATCATTAAAAAACGAGCCTATGCCCGGCGACTTTCCTTTAAAAGCATCGTCGAAACGTTTCAGGTAGGTATCTACCGCGTTTTTTGATAAATGATCCATCACGTAGCCTTCGCCACCGGGAGCAGCACGTTTAACCTGTTGCAAAGTCTTTCCGGAAAAGGCTGCGTAGATAGTCCAGCTGCCAGCTGTAGGTGCCCAGTTCAGTGTGCCATCAGGTGAAACTTTATCCAATATGTTTAATACTTCGCCTTTATCGCCATAAGCGGTTAGCGCCTGTAAAGGTGCGCCAACGTTTTTCTGGCGCGGGTCATTCACCACAATTTTATCGGTAAACGGTTTACCGGCTTCCAGCTTGTAAGTTTGTACAATAAGTTTGGCAGCGGCATCAGCAGCTTTAATCTGCGGGCCGCCAAAGGGCCAGCCTGTACCGGTATTCATATCCACACCCATACCCAGCGTTTTCGCTTTTTGAATAGTAAAATCCAAAGCGCTCATCCATTGCGGCGACAAAAACTGCAGGTAACGATTCTCGTACCCGATAGCGCCATAAATGGGAGTAACTTCGACTCCGCCTATACCCACCTTTTGGTAAATATCCAACAACCGGGCGGTGTTTTTATCGTCTACGGCGTTACCCATCCACCACCAGCGTATCCATGGATGCATTTCTTTGGTTGGCGTTGGCCATGCGGTTGCAGACGTTTTAGCAGTTTGGGCATTTGAGCATGCCGCAAAGCAGGCACAGGTGAGTATTAAAATTATTTTCTTCATGTAAATTGGTACAGGTTCAATATAATTGGTTTTGTGGGTGGTTGGGCCCATGTTGCAAAGTTATCCATCGGTTTTAATTAACTGTCATGTAGAATGCTGGTGTGTTATAAATTATTATATTTAATAATTATTGATTGATCCGAGTATTAAAAATGAACCCGAAAATTAAACTCTGAACGTGAACCGGATATTATCGATTGCTATTACCGTCATGCTTTTTCACAGTATCACTTTTTCGCAGATTATCGCGATATCGGGTAAGGTAAAGGATAGCAATACCGGCTTGGCGATTGCAGGAGCTACTTTAAAAATTGGCAACAACGGTGCAAGTACCGATAAAACCGGCGAATTTAACCTCGTAATTGAAAAATCCATTGTCATGCAATACGGCATCAGTGTAAGTTGTATAGGTTATCAAAAAAAGAACTTGGCTTTTAAACCGGGTAGTTATTACCAGGTAAGCCTGCAACCGGCTCTTACCACTTTAAAAGAAATAAACATTTCGGCGGATGGCGAAAGTATCATTCAGAAAGCGATACGTAGAATCCCGCAAAATTATCCCGTTAAGGATTTTATGATGGAGGGCTTTTTACGGGTTTACCATGTGGCTAACGATACTACGGCATATTATAAGTATTATAGCAACGATGCGGTGATCAGGCTATATTACCCATCGTATCTTGATAAAAATAAGCCTCCGCAGGTAGCTTTGATTGAAAACAAGCCGGTTACCCTTCGTAATTTAAAGTCGGACAAAGACACCGTACGATGGGTTAACAGCTACCTGATTGTCGCCAGCGACGATTTAGTGCATAACCGGTCGGGATTATTAAATGCTAGCCATACGGGCAAGTATAAATACGTAGTAGATGGCAAGGACCAGGTTAATGGCAGCAGGGTATATGTGATCAACTACTTTTCGGCAGAAAAGAACGATGAAACAGGTACATTATATATAGATACGGCCAGCTATGCCATTGTTGAAGCCGAAATTACCCGGTACAATGTAAAGCACTTCCCGTTTATTAATCTTAATAAAACAAGCCGCATTATTAACTACAAGAAGCTAAACGGAAGATGGTATTTAGACAACATTAAAATCAATATCTCGACAAAGCATAGCGGCGTTGATCTTTACGGTAGCATTGATTATAAAACCATAGCGATAGATTCGGTTAATGTGCAGCCGCTAAGCTATCACGATGCGATACAGGGCATGTCGGAAGATAGCAGAATTAACAATGCAGGCACCCCTGAAACAAGGGCTAAGTATGCTGGTTTTTTTAAAAGTGCAGCTGCCGATACTTCTATGGCACATATTGCAGTACCGGTAATTGATACGGTTAAACCTAAAAATAAGATACCCAAAAATCCTTTCAAAGCGCTTTTAGGATACCTTACCGGCGATAACCTGCGTTACGGTTTTGCAATTGCTAAATTGCCTGTTACTATATCACAAAACCAACCTGTTTTGGGCGCGGATGTTGATGGCATAGCCAATTACGCTTTAGCATTTAATTTGCAGCTGCGCCTGTTTAAAGAATTATTTTTTGAAACCGACAATGAATTTAACTGGGGAATAGGTGGATTAAGCAACAACTCGGACAACTTTATTTTAACCTACAACTTTCCGTTTAACAAAGGTTATCACCCTATAACGCTTTCGCCGATGTTTGGTTATTACAATTTGAAATTATCTAAAAACAATACCGATTATTATAAACAGCAAAACCTTGTTTACGGGTTAAGTATTGCATACGAACTGAGCCATCGCTGGAGTTATTATATAGCCGGTAAGTACTACAGCGGTTTAAGCACGGAAAACTATGGCGTAAATTTGAATGAACAAAAAATAACGATAACTACGGGTTTTATTTATAAATTGAAATAAAGTATAGATATGGAAAAGCAGATACTTTTTACCGAAGTGCAAAAATTCAGGCAATGGTGGCTTTGGATTCTGTTGATACTGGCCATTTTGCCCCCTATTGGCATGCTGATTTACCAGTTGGTAACCGGGCGGCCAATCAGCAATACCTCCCTTTTTACTTCTGATATTTTATTTCTGGGCCTATCACTGTTTATTTCGGCACCTTTATTATGGTGTGTTTATGCTATTAAACTGTTTACAGTAATAGATACGGATACTATTTCCTATGGCTTCCGGTTTTTCGGCAAGAAGCTGAATGAAATTGCCCTGGCTGATGTAGAAGAGATGGAAGTGGTTCCTTATAAATCTTATTCAACAGGTATGCATTTTAGCTATACCTATGGTAAGGTTTATAATGCCAGCAGGGGGATGGGTTTGTTTGTTACTCAGTATGGTGGTTCAAAAGTGCTTATCGGCACACAAAAGCCAGACGAACTAAAAGCGGCAGTTGCTAAAATGAGTAAAAGAGCTTAATAAATTACAGCCTTGTAAAAGTTAGTGTCTTCCCGATGAATTTAAAGTGCCAGTAACCGGTAACTTTCAGTGTACCATCGGTAGTTACATAAGCTGATGAGTCCCAATAACGGCCATGCATGGCATCATAAATAACGCCGTTCTCCCACGAATTGCTTTGAGGTACATACACCAGTTTATCTAATATATTCATGCCCACTACTTTTTGGTCGCGCAGGTTTTTGTCAGGATTTTCACTGTCGGTGCGTGTTGCCAGCGGGCGGCTTTTGTCGTCGCTATCATCAAACCATACAATTTTGGCCTTAAAGTCGTCGCCATCCTTATAAACCTGCACAATGAGGTTCTTTGTCGTGGCCATCCATTTGCCGCAAATTTTATCGCAGGTAGTGGTATTTTGGGCATATAAGGGCTTTGCGCCAGCGCCTATCAGCAGCAGCATGAGCATTACAATCCCTTTACGCTTTATCATCATAGTGTAATATAATGTATTATATTGTATAATACGTTAAAAACAAAACAATTGTTTGTTAATGCCTTCAGAAAACAGAATTTTATTTATTGCGCTGTTAATTTAGGTAATGTGCGCTTATCGGGCGGCAGAGCCATAAATTTTTTGTACGAATCGTTAATATACAAAGTCATGGTTTGGGGCGAACTGCTTTTTACAAAAGCCAGCGTTGGGCGATAAAGCGCCATAAAGCCATCAAGCTCGGGTTCTTTTAAAGGAACGATGCTGCTCACCAGTGTTTTAGTGAAAGCTGCATCAATTTGCCGTTCTTGCTCTTCAGTTTCGAAATAGTGTTTTAAGCGCCGGGCATCGCGGGCATCTTTACCAAACCAGTTTGAGGGCGACAAGGCAAATTTGCTCTTTTCGTAAACTTCGGGGTATTCTTCGCGCGGATTGAAAGGTTTGGCAGCTTCTCTTACGCTTACCTCGCTTAGGGTGATACCCTGTAGTTTAAGCTCGACGTGCTTGGGTTTTATATCGATCAGGTACAACGTATCCGAAACATAACCCGGCAAGGTAAATATCAAGGTATTGCCTTTTTCGGCTTTAATATCGAAATACCCGGCTTTGTCGCTTAACGCGATCTGTTTATTGTTAATATCGCGGATAAATACATTATTGAGTTTGGTGTTTTTGCCGCTTTCGGTAATTGTACCGGTTACAATGTTTTGCGCGAGGCTTGCTTTAATGCTGATTGTGAATGCGGCTAATAATAGATATTTCATTTTCATATGTAGATGTTGTGGCTTAGGGGTACCAATACAACCTATAAAACACGCTATAGTTTGAGGCGAATATGTTAAATAATAAACCTCAACGGAAAATGGAAATAAGAATCAGAAAACCGGAAAATTAAGTCACAAAAAAAGCCTCCCGGTTTCCCGGAAGGCTTAATGCTCTGGTAATAGCTGAATTATTTTTTACCGGCTGCTGCTTCTTGTTCTGCCTGACGTAATGCACGTGAGGTAGTAACCGAAACGATAGTATCTTCGGCAGCATTGGTGATAACCAATTTGTCGAATTTCAAATCGCCAACGCGAACTGATTTACCAACTTCTAAAGTAGCGATGCTAACATCGATATTGTCAACATGGTCTTTAGGCAAAGCCTTAACACTTAGCTTACGTAATTTTTGTACCAATTTACCACCAGTTTTAACACCTGGCGAAGTACCTGTTAAACGTACCGGAATTTGGATAACTACCGGTTTTTTGGCATCAAGCTCCATAAAATCCACGTGCAGAATTTCTTCTGTTAGCGGGTGGAACTGAATGTCTTTAATAATTGCCTGACTTTTTGCACCTGCAATGTCAAGATCGATGAAATGAACAACGGGTGTGTAAACAACCGCTTTCAAATCAGTTACGGACACCGCGAAGTGGGTTTGTGTTGCCCCACCGTACAGCACTGCAGGCACAAGGCTCTCGTAACGCAGTTGCTTGGCGTCTCTTTTCCCTACGTTCTCTCTTAAAGAACCGCTAATAGTAATTGACTTCATTGTTTTTATTTATTTGTTTTCTATATCTAATCGATGACAACCGCCATCGTATTATTCATTTTTAAACTCACTGCTCACCGTTCACCACTCACCAAATCAGTCCACTTTAAACAGGTCGCTTATCGAGCCGTGTTCGTTTACGTTGGCAATAGCCTTGGCAAACAATTCAGCAGTTGATAAAACCCGTATTTTATCGCTTTGCTGTTTTAATTGTATGGTATCGGTAACAATTAACTCGCTTAAAGCCGATTTTTCAATAGTATCATAAGCATTGCCCGATAATACCGCATGTGTACAAACCGCTCTTACGCTGCGTGCCCCGCGCTCCATAATTAAACCTGCCGCTTTGGATAGTGTGCCTGCCGTATCGCAGATATCATCTATCAGTACCACATCCTGCCCGGTAACATCACCAATTATCGACATCGATTCGATCTCGTTGGCGCGTTTACGGCGCTTATCGCAAATAACTACCTCGGCGTTAAAAAACTTGGCAAAGGTACGTGCGCGGTATGAGCCACCCATATCAGGCGAGGCAATGGTTAAATTGCCCAGCTTTAAACTTTTTATATACGGTACAAATATTACCGAAGCATCTAAATGGTCAACCGGTATGTCAAAGAAGCCCTGTATCTGCGCAGCATGCAAATCCATGGTCATAATACGGTTAATACCTGCGGCTACCAATAAGTTAGCCACCAGTTTTGAACCTATCGCTACGCGCGGTTTATCTTTTCTGTCTTGCCGTGCAAGGCCATAATAAGGTATTACCGCAGTAACATAATGTGCCGATGCCCTGCGTGCGGCATCAATCAGCATCAGCAGCTCCATTAAATTATCCGTTGGCTGGCTGGTGCTTTGTATTAAAAAAACATCGCTGCCCCGTATCGATTCATCAAATGATGGCTGAAACTCACCGTCGCTAAAACGCGCTAAGGTAACGCTCCCTAAATCTTTGCCGTATGCATCTGCAATTTTATGTGCCAGGGGCAGTGTTGCTGAACCGGCAAATAATTTAACAGGATTAAATTGTAATGGCATGGTAGATTTCGGATATCAATCCGCTTTGGCGGATCGGATTTAGAAACTCGTTAAAATAAAAAATTCGGATTCCGAAATCGAAACTCCGAAATCCGAATTTTTAATGTTGCCCGACCAGGATTCGAACCTAGACAAACGGTACCAAAAACCGTCGTACTACCATTATACTATCAGGCAATCTCCTTTCAAATTCTTTCGTTTCTGAAATGGAATGCAAATATAGAACGTTTTTTTAAAACTTAAAACCTAAATTTAAAATTTAGGTGCTTATTTTAACAAAAATACTCGTTATTAAGCCTTTCGGCTATGTGATTATTCATCAACAACCACGCCCATACTGCAAAACTTGTCAATACGTTCCTGTACCAACGTAGCGGTATCTTTTTCACCAAGTGCTTTCAGATCTTTGATCAATTGTTTTTTCAAGGTATTGGCCATCGCAACCGGATCCTGGTGCGCGCCGCCAAGTGGTTCTTTTACAATACCATCAACCAGCTTGTTTTTATACATGTCTGTCGATGTAAGTTTCAGCACATCGGCAGCTTTTTCTTTATTTTCCCAGGTTTTCCACAAAATGGTCGAGCAGTTTTCGGGTGATATAACCGAATACCACGAGTTTTCAAGCATCAATACCCTGTCACCAATACCTATACCTAACGCACCGCCCGATGCACCTTCGCCGATGATAACGCAGATCACAGGCACTTTCAGTACCGACATTTCAAGCAGATTACGGGCAATGGCTTCACCCTGTCCGCGCTCTTCGGCTTCAAGTCCCGGGAAAGCGCCCGGCGTATCGATAAGCGTTACCACGGGTTTGTTAAACTTCTCGGCCATTTTCATCAGCCTTAAAGCTTTGCGATATCCCTCAGGGTTAGCCATACCAAAGTTGCGGTACTGCCTCATTTTGGTGTTAATGCCTTTCTGATGGCCTATAAACATTACTGTTTGCCCGTTTAACGAGCCAAAACCACCAACTATCGCTTTATCGTCGCCCACGGTACGGTCGCCGTGCATCTCAATAAAGTCGTCGCACATCAGCTCAATGTACTGTAAAGTATATGGCCTTTCCGGATGGCGCGATATCTGCACCCTTTGCCAGCCTGTTAAGTGTGTAAATATTTGCTTTTTTGTGGCTTCAAATTTTTCTTCAAGCTCGGCCAGCGTTGCCGACATATCCACCTTGGTTTTCTCTTCTACCTGTTTTACCTTTTCAATCTGCAATTGCAGGTCGGCCAGGGGTTTTTCAAAATCAAATGTAATTTTCATAACAAAATTAATGTGGCAAAAGTAAATAATTCAACCGGGATATTGATTGTTTTAAGGTTTCAGTAATTTTTGATATTTTTCTTTCTGCGCAGTTGTTAAAATGTCATTCATTTTAAGGTATGTCAGCAAAATAGCGGTGCGCAGTTCGCCTTCGTACAAACCATAACGGTTAACAAAAAATATAACATCGCCATCGGTAAGCTTTCTCGATTTAAAAATATCGTCAATTGCTTTCTCATTTTTGATGATCATTTCACCCATTTCTTTCATCTTGCGATGAATTTCGGTATTGATGTTTGTTACCTCTGTTATTTGCAATGAGGTAAGCCCTAACTCTTTTTTTAGGTTGAGCACCTTTTGCGGTTCGGGATAATGGTTTAGTTCGGCGACCAACGCCAGGTTATTAATATCGACGCCATCGGTATAAGCTTTGTATTGTTTATAGCTCATTGTTTTTAACGGCGATGGTATACTGTCTTCGGCCGATTGTGCGAAAGCTCCCGCATAACATAATAATAAACTGACTGCAAGATAAATTTTCGTCATAATATAATAAAGCTTTCAAAGATAAGCGATATACTTTGCAATAGTTTTAAAATATCTGCGATGAAAACACATCTGACTTTCACATTAGCGGAAATGCTATTTTTTTTGGCATGGCAATTGCCTTAATGTGAACAGAATAAAGAATAAATGTTATGTGCAAGAGAATATTAGTGCTGGATGATGATTTGGCTATTTTAGAAGTACTGGGTGACGTACTTGAATATAGCGGTTACAAAGTTAACAAGCTTTCGCGCGGGGATAAGGTTTTTGAAAAGATCAACGAATATCATCCCGACCTGATACTATTAGATGTGATGCTTGCCGAAATGGATGGCCGCGAAATATGCAGGAAGATTAAACAAGATGACCGTAGTGCAGATATTCCGGTTATTTTAATTTCTGCCACACACGATCTGTCTAAGTGTTTACATCAAAAAGGTGCTCCAAATGATTTTGTTGCCAAGCCCTTCGATATAGATAACTTGTTAGATAAGATAGAACATCAGCTGGCAGCTGCTTAAACTTTTATATTAAACTGCTATTTCATTTTCATGACTAATGCGGGGATCATCGGGCAGGATTTCCGTATCGGGATAACCCACATAGTTAAAGTACCATTTTATAGCCAATATTACATCAAAAGCATCTTCCGGGGCTATTTCAATGGTTTCAAAAGCCAGCAGATATTTACCATAATAAGCATATAGCTGTATTTCGTCAACATCGGGGATGAAATCGCTAAAAGCAAGATTATACACCTTTACCTTAAGCGCCGTATCACGCGAATAAATAATGTTGGCAGAAAGCTGATTTGAACTCGTTGATAACAGATACACATTCCCTTCCATGCCTTATTAACAAAACATTAACTAATTGGTTTACATTTTTTTGCGAATACACATTAATTTTTATCGATAAAAACAAATGTGTATTCCAATTGATTATGTATGTACAAAAAATCAATATAATGAGAAGGATAAATTTATTGTTACTATTCACAATTATGATTGCCTTGAGCAGTTGTTCGGTTATCGGAGGCATATTTAAAGCAGGAGCAGTAGTAGGTATTATTGCCGTGTTGGTGGTTATCGGCATTATATTCTGGATAGTATCCATGTTTAACAAATGACATGTGGAGTATCTACCGGAGATAAAACAGGGCTTATCTGTTAGTTAATCGGGTTTAGAGATGCCTGGCTGATTTGCGCAGGATAATCGATGGCCAGTTCGGGTGTATGTTTTTTACCGTATGCTACTTTAACCGCGCTTTTACCGGCAGGTATTTGTATGGTAGCCTGATACTCGCATTCGTAATTGCCGGTAACGGCATTCAGTTTGCTTTCAGTGGCATTCTGACCGTTAATTTTACCAGCGTCGGTTACAGGCTGGTTATTGATTACAAAATGGATGTTTTGTTTATTGATTGGCTGTGCCGAAGATACTTTTACTTTTACAAATAGCTGTTGTTTGCCTGTTAACTCCATTGTGCCCTTGTATAGCTTGTTAACATCCTCAACAGGGCTTATCCATTCCAGTACGCTACACGTAGCCGTTGTTTGTTGTTTAATAGCATAAAGCGCCTCGTTGCTATATTGATAGTACGGCTTATAGTTAGCGCCGCCTTTAATTATCGCTTTATTGTAATTATTAACTGCCTGTTTATAATTACCCTGCTTAAAATAAACATATCCCAGGCTGTTATAGGCACGTGCATCCGTCGAATCGAGGTTTATTGCAGTGTTGAGAGCTTTAATTGCAGCTTTGTAATCGCGTGTGTTGAGCTTTAATTCGCCGATGTTCAAATAAGCGTAAGCATTTTGCCCATCCAGATCAGTGGCGGTATAGTAATCATTAAGGGCATCGTTGTAGTTTCCGGCTTTAAATTCGGCAAGTCCTTTATTGGTATATGCCCGGGTTGATTTCGGGGAAAATGCTATTGCTTTAGTATACCCGGCTATGGCATCAGTATAGTTGCCCTGCCACAAATTTACCGATCCCAGGTTGTTATAAGCGTTTTCGTAATTGGGGTTTAAAGCTATGCATTTGTTGAAATCGGCCATGGCTTCGGTATAACGGCCAAGCTTCAGTTTTTCGTAACCGCGGTTATTATACGCCGTAAAGTTTTTATCATCAAGCTCAATTACCTTATTGTTATCGTCAATAGCTTCGTTGTAAAGTTCCAGGCTGCTTTTGGCATTGGCCCGGTTAACGTAGGCGGCAACATAGTTTTCTTTAATGGCTATGGCTTTGTTGTAATCAATAATAGCTTCTTCATAACGTTTTAGCTTTTTGTTGGCATCGCCACGGTTCAGGTAAAAGGATGCATTGCGCGGTGATATATCTATAGCCTTATTATAATCGGCCATAGCTTCTTTATCCTGGTCAAGCCCATGGTAAGCTCTGCCACGCACTACATACGCCATAGCGTTTGAGGGCTCACGGTAAAGCGCCTTATTGCAATCTTCTATAGCTGCTTTGTAATCGCCATTGTTTTCTTTTTCAATGGCGCTGTTAATATAAACTTCGGTTGGACTTAATTGTATAACCTGACCATGAACCGCATTGGATTGGAATGCGAAAAAAAAGGAGATTATAAACACCGGTTTCAACAAGTGCTTCATACGCTGTAATAATTATTCGCCCGGTTTATACTGGCCTGATTAGCAATGCAAACACGAAGGTACAAATACTATACAGTTTTTCAACAAAATTTAACTGTAAAGCTATAGGTTAACTATTGTTTAGCTGGGATTCTCTGGTAATAAAACCTGTTTAAAGCGTTAAACGGCACACAATATCCTGTTGATTTTTGAAAAAAACTTGCAAGTCAGTTTTATTATTTGAATTTTTAGCCTACAAACGCTGTAATTAATAATTAATTAGGTTATCCATTGAGAAACGAAGATATTTCAGATCATAGCATTCAGGAGAAAATTACTTCTGTAGTTTTAGTTATAGTTATTATTTTATTCATCTCAAAGATAGTTTACTACGATGGTATGGGCGGCGAAATAACTAAAATTGCCTTTCCGGCAATACTGTTTCTGATCCTGCTAATGCTCATCATTTTTAAACAGTTCAGGCTCGATCTTTTTGAGTGGTGGCTCCGGAAAATGTTATACCTGCCTATTGTTATTATTGTTGGTATAGTACTGGGCATTATTTACTATTTTATGCATGTTATATTTACGGCAGGACCAATTGACCCTGGTTCTGAATGAGTTTTGGATAGCCTGACAATTAGGCTAACTTGTAGTTCACCAGGATGATGACGGAAAATCGGGAAGGATAACGTTGAAGAAAGTCCGAACGTAAGGCTTCAGGTATTAAGTTCTCACAGGACTTCTTCATTAAGAAGCCCTGTGAGAACTTAAGAGTTATGTTACAGCGTAGCCATATCAATCACAAAGCGGTAATGCACATCACCGGCTAAGGTACGTTCGTAAGCTTCGTTAATCTGGTTGATGTTAATCACTTCCACATCCGAAGTAATATTGTGCTCGGCGCAATAATCCAGCATTTCCTGGGTTTCTTTAATACCGCCAACCAGCGATCCCACCAAACTGCGCCTGCCCATAATGAATGGGAAAGCCGATACCGGTGTAGGTTGCGGAGGTGCACCAACAATAATCATCACACCATCGGTTTTCAATAAATTAAGATACTCGTTATAATCGTGTGCGGCCGAAACAGTATCCAATATAAAATCGAAGCTGTTAGTCAGTTCTTTCATGGTGTCCGGGTCGGTAGTCAGTTTAAAGTGTTTGGCGCCTAATTCGGCAGCGTCTTTCTCTTTGCTTTTCGAGCGGCTCAGCATGGTTACTTCGGCACCCATCGATGCGGCAAGCTTAACCGCCATGTGGCCCAAACCGCCTAAGCCAACAACGGCAACCTTATCGCCTGCTTTTACACCCCAATGGCGCAAAGGCGAATAAGTAGTAATGCCTGCGCACAGCAAAGGCGCAACCTTTTCGAGTGGTAATTTATCCGATACCGACAATACAAAATGCTGGGTAACCACAATATGGCTCGAATAACCGCCAAGAGTAACCGTTTGTTTATCCTGGCTCAGTGAGTTGTAGGTTTGTGTATGTCCGTTTTCGCAATATTGTTCCAAATCGTTTTTGCAATTATTACAATGCCTGCACGAATCAACAAAGCAGCCTACGCCAACAGTATCGCCAACTTTAAATTTGGTTACGTTCGACCCAACGCGGGTTACTTTACCCACAATTTCGTGACCGGGAACAGATGGGTAAACGGTAAAACCCCATTCGTTACGAGCGGTATGGATATCGGAGTGGCATACGCCGCAATACAGAATTTTCACTTCAACATCGTCGGCCTCGGGCTCACGACGATCGAAAGAATAGGGAGCAAGGGGTTTATCCGCGGCTTGCGCGGCATAGGCTTTTACTAATGACATAGGTGTGGTTTTTTCTGTAAAAATGCGCACTATGTTTTAAGTTTTGTTTGCCAAAAGCAATAAATGACAGTCAGTTTACCATCATTTGTTGATTAATGTATTGCGAACCTTTAATCATCGTCCCCATTCTGTCAATTACCTGCTGGGCGCGGTTAACATTGAATTGTATATCGGCCAGGTAATAATTTTTAGTTACATCAACCGGGTTGTTTTCTACGTCGGCAGAAGTAAAACTGTCGGCATCATGTTCGAAAAAACTGGCGAATTTGTAGATAAATGCGGCTGCGTTTTTAATGATTGTTCCGCAACTCCTGTGCGCAATAATATCATCAAATTTAATATCATTACAATTTGCCGGCGCATCAGCAATCATTATTTTAGCGTAAACAAATACAATCTTGTTCATTGCTTCGTTCATTTCGTTGTCCAGCGAAGCGATGCTCATGCACCTGTTAAATTTTTCGTAGTGATTAAGTATGCTGCGGACGGCGCATAGGTATTCTTTATATTTTAAGTAGATTTCTTTAGTTTTCATGGCGATGTGTTTAATTATTAAGAAAATACCAAATCGTCTGCCAATATTTTATCAATGCTTAAAAAATAATGTAAATAACTGATTATTAGTATTTTATTTTTTATTAACATTGATTAATTCAGCAATATCAAATAATTCAATTTTTGTTTTATGGAAACTAGTACGAAAGTGCATCCTTTTTTGACAACGCATTTTTATAGTATATTTAAACATGAAAAAACTGCATAAACTACTTTTCACTCTCTGCATATTGTGCTTTATTCATTTATCGGCTACAGCCCAAAACAGTAATGCCGCTAACGATTTGATTAAACAGGGAGTCGACTTGCATAACCAGGGCAAATACGCTGATGCTATTGATAAATTTAACGAAGTGTTAAAAACCGACCCCGAAAACCCTTATGCCAATTACGAAATTGCGTTTTCGCTTTATGCATCAAAAAAACCGAATGATGCTATCCCTCATATAGAAAAAGCGGTAAAATCAAACAATCCATCATTAAACGTGGCAGCGTATTGCCTGTTAGCCAGTATTTATGATGAAAGCAACCAATCGGTAAAAGCGATAGAAACCTACAACCAGGCCATCAAAATCAATCCGGATTATCCCCAGATCTACTATAATTTAGGAATAGCCTATTTCCGCAATAAACAATACGCCGAAGCCGAAAGCAGTGCTGTTGAAGCTATAAAGCATAACCCGAAAAACGTAAGCAGTCAACGCCTGTATGCGCTGGTAACCTTCCATCAAAACAAAAGGGTAAATGCCTTAATGGGGTTTTGCAGTTTGATACTGTTAGAGCCAACCGGCCCTCATGCCGCCGAAGCCTATGCCAATATTCAGCATATTATGCAGGGTGGCGTGCTTAAAGATGCCAATGGAGCCACAACACTCAATGTCTCATCAAACGATGACAAGGAGACGGGCACCCTTAACATGGGCATATCGCTGGCTGCTATTTCGGGGCAGTCGAAAAAATTAACCGGCATGGATCTGCTTGAGTATGAGCTGAAAACTATATTTGGCATGACAGGGGAATTATCTGAAAAGAAAACTGATAAAACCTTTTTCGACAAATTTTTTGTGGCTTACTTTTATAAATTATCGCAAAGCAATTATATGCCCGTGTTTACCCATACGCTTACCTTAACTGATACTAAATTAGATAATGCAACCTGGGCGAAACAAAACATGGAACAGATTAACGGCATGGCCGATTGGCTTAAAAATACTGGACGGAGCTTTTAAAGGTTAAGTTTTTTTGTTATTACTTAATAACCTGCCGATGATAATAAACACAGCGCTGATAACCAAAAATGCCAGTAGAACAAAAAATGAATTGATCATGATCTGGGTATAACTGATCACCCTTGCATCAATAAAATTATAAGGATAGTCGCCTGTAAAGTAGCCGCGGATAAGGCTATAAACAAGATATACCAACGGAAATATGGCCCATAAAAAAATTTCTTTCCACCTGATTTTTTCTTTAGGTACAAAAAACAGCCATAAAACAACAAACATGATAGGGCTAACCGAGTGCAGCAAATCATCGGTTAGTTTAAATAATCCCTCGGGTTTCCATAGTCCCCTGAGTATTATGTTATAAATTAATCCTACAATAACTATATAAACAGTGATAGCGGTTAAAACCGTTGTTCTTGAAAAGAAATTGCCCCATTTTGATGCAGGCTTTATTAACACAGCGGTTAAGGCCACGGCTACCAATATGTTGGTTTCGATAGTGAAAAAACTAAATATCTGTATAATGGCCCCTATAAATGAGCGGCCATCGGCCATATACTTCTCGGTTGAAATATAAAACTGAAGACACAGTCCAAACCATACAACCAAAGCTGTTAGCGCTATATAAGCTATCCTGATGTTACTTTTCATTGCGGTTTTTGGTGTCGGAATATTTATAAATATAAAAATAATTGATCAGGTAATTAGCTTAGCTCATTTGTTTAAAATGTAAATTGCGCTATGCAACCTAATCTTCAGCAGCTATACGGCAATATCGATATTTACCTGTTCGATCAGTTATTGAAAGGTACTTATGCGCAGTGCAATACCATTTTGGATGTCGGCTGCGGCGGCGGGCGCAACCTGGTTTACTTTCTTAAAAATGGGTACCAGGTTTATGGTGTCGACCCGAATCCCGCAAGTGTTAACACGGTTATTGAATTATCCAAAAGCTTGGCACCCCATAATCCGATAGATAACTTTAAAATCGCAGCGGCTGAAGATCTGCCATTTGGAGATGATAGGTTCGACCTGGTCATCAGCAGCGCGGTATTGCACTTTGCGCGAAGCCCTGCCCATTTTGATAATATGCTCCGTTCAATGTGGCGGGTACTTAAACCCGGAGGCTATTTTTTCGCAAGGCTGGCGTCGGACATCTGCATCGAAAACAGGGTACAGGCATTAGGCAATGGCCGCTACTTACTTCCCGATGGCTCCGAACGTTTTTTGGTTAACGAAGAATTGCTACTCGGCTACACCCAAAACCTCAACGGCTATCTGCACGAACCCATTAAAACCACCAACGTACAAAACTTAAGATGTATGACAACCTGGTGCCTGCAAAAGCGCTGAAGCGATCAAGTCTTTCATTGTGTAAAGGGGGGTATTTGTGGGTATTTTGATAATTACTTTTTTATTCAATCATTCAGCAATTCAATCCTTCAATCATTAAAAGGGGGGGATATTGTAAGAAATATTTAATATATTTTTTGTCTTTTACTTTTGTTCCTTGTTCCTTTTTTAAAGATACAAGGTAACAAAAATTGCTGAAAAATAAAAGGGCCTTTAGTAAAATATATTGGCTTTGTGTGTATCAAAACGGCGGCCCCGGCAACATCTCACCTGCCAAAATAATTGAATAGTAGGTTTTTCTGAGATAATAATGCACCTGTTATTATTGCCAATTTGCACCTGTTAACCTCTCCGGTTAAAACTATTGACCAATTACCGATTAACCATTGAACCGTTACCAATTTATTTATGAGAAAATATCTTTTTACAGCAACTTTACTATATGCTTTTGCTTTTACAATAACCGGATGCAACAAAAGCGGCGCTCCGGAACAATCGACCACAACACCTGTTACTCCTCCAACTAATCCTGCTCCGCCGGTAACTCCGCCTGCCAATGGCCTGCCGCGTTTTAAGGTGAACGCGGGTACCGGTTCGTTCATTGTCGACAGTCTTGGTGGCCCGGTTACTCAAAACGAGATCAACGCGTTTACCAACTACATGTCGGGCTATCCCAAACCTACCGCTAACGATGGTAACCAATGGGTATTTGGCGACCCTGGTAAAGCGCTTGAAGCCTGCGGACTGATGTACGACGCCATCCGCAATAACGCGACAAACAATATAGGTGTGCTTAACCGCATGATTTATTATGCCGATGCCGCGCTTGCCGGGCGTAACGATCTTGAACCGGCAGCCAGTGGCGGCCAGTTTGCTACCTGGACAAGTAAAATCGACCCGGTATGGTCGTCATCAACACAAACCACACCGGCGCAGGCAGGGGTGGAGCAGGGCATGGTATTGGCTCACATTGCCTATTGTTCGCTGCTGATATTGGAAACCCCGTCTATCTGGAACAATACCATCCCTGATAACGACCCCAACAAATTTGGTACTACTTATAAAGCCAGGGCGTTGACTTACTTAACCCAATGCGATTATGTGATTGATAACTGGATATTGCCGCATTTTTTGCAGGCCAATACCAACTACTATTTTTTCCCCGGTGCGCCAAATACCTATATGGCAAACTCTGTTGCGCCATGGAACCAGGCCTGGATGCTCACCGACGGCTTTGTGCGCCTTGCCCAATGCCATGCTATATTAAACGATGCCCCATCGCGGCTGACTCAATATGATGCCATCGCGAAAGCCAATATCAACTACTTTTTTGCAAACCGCATTAATAATATTTCAAAAACAGGAAGCGCATGCTATAAATGGGCGTACTCAGGGCCACCATCCGGCGGGTTGGAAGATACCAACCATTTTGCGTACGATTGCGAAGGACTTTTTATAGCCTACTACAGCGGCCGGTACGGGCTTGCTGCTGCCGATATTTTACCTTATGCCAATACCTATATCGATATTGTACTGGCTACGGTCAATAGTTCGGGTGATTATGCCGGCCTGGTTGATGGCACCTATGGCAGTAATACACATTCAAGCGGCGATAATTATGTGAGAGACGAATACCTTTATTTTGCGGATTTCAGACCGGATAGCTATGTGAAAATGGCAAGGATAGATAGTACAAAGCTTCATTCGTCGCCATCTATTATTTCGCGATTGTTTTTTGAAAAGAGCAGGCGTAAATAAGCAATCTGGTTCTATTGTGATCGGGAAGAACAGTTATTCGGAAAATTCGGACGTGTATTTATGGAACAAGCTGTTATTTTCTTATTTCGTAACACAGTTCCACCATCCCGCTTTTGTAGGCAGTCACGTTTTTTAGGTGTAATGCCTGTTCTTGCCCTATCTGATCAAAAAACGGCATTCCATCGCCCAAAATAACAGGCAGAATGGATTGCCTTATTTCGTCTGCCAGGTTTAAGCGAATGAAATCTTTAGCAAGTTGAGCGCCGCCTACAAGCCAGACATTCTTGTAGTTTGGTTTTAATTGCTCATTCACCAGTTTGCTCAGGTCGCCCGAGTAGGTTTCAATGTTCGGCCTGTCAACAGGCAATTTTCTGTGGGTTAAAACAATAGTAGGGATGTCGCCGTAAACCCAGCCGTAAGCTTTTGAAAGCTCCAGAGCGTGTTCATAGGTACGCGAACCCATGATATAGCAATCTATTTTTTTAAGAAACTCCTCCGCCTCTTGTTTTGTAACAGTAACGCCTTTCTCGTAGCTGTCGGATGTTTCAAACCACGAAACACTATTGTCTTTTTTGGCAATATAGCCATCAAGACTCGAAACCATATGGATGGTTATTTTAAAGGTGTCTGCCGCCATTTGTGTATTGTTTGATTTAAAGATAGTAAACAACTCTTTGGCAGGCAAATGAAAAAAAACGGCTGCTGTTTTTTAGTTGCGACTGTACAAATCTCGAATCATTTCCTGTCTGATTGCGTTGATAGCAGATTTAGACTTATAAGTTTTTTGGTTCAAATTTGATTGCACTAATATTTTGTATCGTTTAGCTGTCAGGTTTAATGATTTAGGCTTTTTCGAAGGCAATGAATGAGTGTCAACGAAATTAGACGAAACACTCGTATATTCGTATTTGCCAGAATTCTAAACCCTACTACACAATTTATGAATCTATTGATCGATAAAGAGATTGACCTTAATGAAAAGGACCTTCTCAATACCAAATCCTATGCAAAGTCTCTAAAGGGCTTGATTCTTAGTGCGCCACAGAATACTCCGATGACCATTGGGCTTTTCGGCGAATGGGGCTCCGGCAAATCTTCCATTATCAAAACATTAACTACTGAATTAGATAAAGATAAAAACCAGTGTGTTAAGTTCGTCATTTATGATGCCTGGAAATATGCGAATGATTCATTTCGGCGTATGTTTCTTTTGAAAGTTCAGAATGCCCTGGGATTGGAACAGACAAAAAAAATGTCATCCTTTTACATTAACAAAAATACTGAGGTTGATATAAAGCGAACTTTTAACCTACCTTATCTTACCCTTACTATTGTCGGATTGCTTCTTGTATTGGCTATTTATACAATGTTTAAAACACCGGATGGTGGCACAATAACATTGGCCATTATTCTATCCATGTTAGGTTTTCTGACGAATGTTTTTTCAAAGGCATTTAACGAATATAAGGTAACAAGTCAGCAGCCTTATTTTTTTGCCCCTGAACAATTTGAGGAATGTTTTAATGAAATCGTTGGCAAAGCTCTCAAGAGGAAAACAGGGCTGGAGAAAATGGCCAATTTTATCAAAGGAAAGGAAGATGGCGATATTGATAAGCTGGTGATCGTAATCGATAATATTGACCGATGCCACAAGGAAACGGCTTATGAACTCCTGACCAATACCAAAAATTTTATCGATACCAGACTGGATGTGATTTTTTTGATCCCGGTCGATGATAACGCGTTAAAGAAACATATTTTTAAGGGAGAAATAGAAGGATCTAAAGAAAGTGAAGAATTTCTTCGAAAGTATTTTAATATTACCATGCGTATTAAACCATACAAGGTGACGGAAATATTTGACTTTGCCGCACAAATTAACAACCAAAACAAATTAGGCTTTAAACCCGATACTATAAATATCATCGCCAAAGAATACGCTTCAAATCCGCGCAGGATCATCCAGTTCTATAATAATCTGCAACTGGAAATGATGTTGATGAAAGATAAGTACGGGGGGAAATTTATTGAAGAAAACGAGATCGCAATCTGTAAGTTCTTGATCATTCGGGAAGAATGGCACAGTCACTATAAAGCGCTTTGCCAAAACCCGGAAGCGTTTCTTGCAGATGGTTATCAGAGTATCAAAGAAAGAGATCAGGATGGTTATGCCGCATTTTTAGATTCAACGTATGTCAGTACTCGCAACCTGAATTTTGATACGCTGCAAAAAATCTTGGTCAACAGTGATAATTATGATGTTTTACCGGAGAAAATATCAACAGCAATTCAAAATCAAGATTTTATACATTTTGATGAAATTTTAAACGAAACGGGATATACCAAAGAAAATGTAATTGATTTCTTCCTGTTCAATTTAAATAAAGCGATCAAAAACAAACTAACCACAACCGATGTGCCCAACATATTGGACCAAATTTATACTTTTCTGGTCTATGTCACGGATCTCAATGATAGTTATTATGGCCGGT
>Ga0207098_10045_pt1 | contig 35942 bp, 37 predicted proteins | sample Alteio_BWMinHeat_84_FD_153548 | JGI IMG/M metagenome (GOLD analysis project Ga0207098, IMG submission 153548) | Enriched cells from forest soil in Barre Woods Harvard Forest LTER site, Petersham, Massachusetts, United States -... | ecosystem: Environmental > Terrestrial > Soil > Temperate forest >...
TCGGGACTCCGGTAACGTCCCTAACCAACCCTCTCGTTTGGCCGGGGCGGGGGAGGATCTCCGGTGATGTCGATTTCGCAAGTTGTCCCAGCCAGCCCTTCAAATCGGCTTGGTAGTCCTTCTGGATCTGATCAACGCGTAAAGGTTCAACGGCCATCAAGTATGAACCGTTCGACCTCGTTTGATTTCATAATGAATAGTTCTGGCAAACATGCAAGGGGGTGGATAAACTAGTCCTTTAAACGAGGACATCATGATCCAGCTCGAAGGTTTTGACCTTCTCATTAGCGCGATTCTGGGCTTAGTTTTTACAACATTCGGCCCTATGGTCAAACAAGCTTATGAGGATTACAAACAAAGGCAAATTGACCCGACCTATAAAAGGCCACAAATCCCTGCGTCACCAAAAGCCAAAAGGGCGAAGACCAAAGCAAGTAAACTCTTTTGGGTAAAGACGACCATGCAGATCATCGTGAGTGCAGTGATTCTCTACGCTTCAATTCATATCATTATGCTGCCCGGAATTGATGCAAAGGATAAGCAATGGGCATACGCCTCGGCGGGAACCATCCTCGGCTTTTGGCTCAAACACTAACCCGGCATCCCCGGATAATTCTTCACCAGTCCTGTCGTCGATGCGGGAACGAAAGATACGGCGTTCTTGAGGTACGAGGTTCCAAACGCCATCTAAATTCTCCTCCGTTTCTCCCCGCAAAAAAAGCGTGTGCGGAAGGAAATGGTCAACGTCGGCGAGGTCGGCATTGGTGGGGTCGATGCTGATGTCCCGAAAGCAATAGAAACATTTTCCCTTCTGATACTCGTCCAGTGCTTGCCGCGAGGATGTCACGTTTATGCGTTCTCGCCTTTCGTCTCGCGCAAAGAGTGGGGACGACGCCGGGTCATACCGAACGGTTAGCAGTGCAGGATTAAGCTTCAGTTGCCATGCGGTCTCTACGAGACGCCACCGCCCCTCGGCTTCCGGCGACAGGTTCGCGAATTGTACGGACTCCCTGAGCTTGAAAAGCTCATCGGTGATAACGATTCCTCCTCGCTGCTTTCGCTCGTCTGTAAAGAATCGCACTGGAATGGGGGCGCGGTTGACGACGTGAAAGGCGTCGATGACATTGCCAAAGCCGAGTGACACGGTCTGCTTTACTAGGGCTTCGTTGTCGATTTCACCAGAATTGAACTTACGTATCGAATCGAGGAACTGGCTTGAAGGTGAGGTTCCTTGCTTGTCTGAAATCTTAAGGTGCTCAGCGAGATGCTTGATGAACGGAACGGCCAGTTCATCTAGTCGGACGAAGCTCTGCGTGGATGGCGCAAATTCAAGGAGAGATTTTGCAAGAGCGAACTTGAAAGAGGCGCTGTTGAGGCCAAACAAGACGACGGAACGCCAATAGTCCTCACGGCTCGGGTTGAGGCTCAAAAATGGCATGTCGTATCACCAACATTAAACCACCAGACTATTGGGCATCGACGCGGTGACGAGTGGAAGAATGTCGCTAAATTGTCAGGGATTCGGAACGGTCCAAAGAATGGGGAACCCCTCACTCGGTTTAGTCGGGTTCCGATCTCCCTAATGCTCAGGTTTCTTCATCTCTGATTGATAAGGCTCAGGGAGCCATGTGACCGGGAGCGGAGTTCCCTTCCTCTGCATCTCCATCCAGAAGTCGAAACGCTTTCGGGCGTCGACGCGCTGCAATTAATACAGTGTACCGCTGATGTAGTACCTCGATCCCATGCCGGGGGTGGGGTGGGGGATGCGCCTCACGTTGGCTGGTGCGGCCCGAAGTTCTTCTGTGAAGACTGTGATTAAGGTCACCGGCATGGACGCGATTTAAGGGCCACAATGGGAAGCGACAATAACCCACATCGCCCATGAACTGCATAGAAGACGTCACCGTCGAGTTGGCAAACGATGGCATGGTTATTCGCCGTCCCTCATTTGCCGATGTGGAAACAGAATGCTACGTCATCAGCAATGCATGTCTGTACACGGACCGAACGAATCGCTGGGTGCAGCCTGTCCCGTTGTCGCGCCTTTGGCTGATATGGTTCGGCTCACTTCCGCTTCTGGCCGTCCTAATCTACCTAAGCGTACTGGTCTTTGGACGATGACGCTCCGCGCAATGACGTTTAAGAATCCAACCCCGAGACGAGCAAATATCACAGGTCTGGAGTGAAAGATCAATGATTGTCATGCAGGAAGTTCTTTCCAGACCCGGCGAATCTGACCAGCCCATTGACGAACAGGAGTATTGGGTGCTGGAACTGCTCGACAGGACCGAGAGCTATCAGCCCGGTTTTGTCGTCCAGCAGTCTTGCGGACGCTGGAGCGAAGTTGACCGGCAGTTCATGTTTGAGCAAATCGAGACGGAGCAGTGGACGTTACTGCTAGATACCGAAGAGCGATACGAGGCGCGGAGGCGGATACTCGTAGAGAAGGGTTTCGTTCAGTCCGATATGGAGTTCTGACATTCGGCAGTGTTGTCTCATTTCCTCCGCCCGTGCAGTGGACTAGCTATTTCGGTACGTACCAGTCCTGAGCACCGTGAAGCACGATTTCCGGCGTTCCACGATACTCGGTGATGGTTCCCGTCGCATCAGATTTGGCCGCTGTGCGGCAGAGTTCCTACACTGGCTCTGTCGCTGCCCCACACAAGTACCGTGAAAACTTGGCTGGGGTAAGGCTTATCCAAATTGATGAAGGTCGGAGTACCACGGCTCGTAGTTGCCGTGTGCTCGCTGGCAACATTGCCGCAGACGGTAGCGCGTTCTCCGATGTGCTTGGCTGCTTCAGTGGTTGAGAGGGTCGATCCTGCCCATACGACAGAAGCAGAAAGGAACAGGAGCAAGGACCCTATCCTTGATATCCGCATATTACATCTCCTTTGAAATTGAAAAAAGCCTAGCACACGGCCAGAGAATCTGCTGTGATATTCGGGTGTCGGATTGGAGGGTACGATTGATACGCAGTCCGTTTGTCAATCGCTACTGACGAATAACCGACAAAACGCCGGCGACCAATCGCTATGGTTCTCGATGAGGACATCCATGATAAATTCGGTTTTTCTTATCGAGAGGATTTGCGAGAAACATCGCAAGGCTCCATGTCTGAAGGAACGCGAGAGATACTTAACATATTTGTTTGAGATCGGTACACGTCGAGAGCGTGTTCGGAACGTCGCCTCCATGCTGCTCCATGTTGTGCGGCTGCTCAAATTGGAATCATCCCGGCCCGTCAGGATGGATGAGATCGTGCAGGGGAGCAAGCATTGGGTTGATGAATCGGAAGCTCCTCGACACCGGGCGTCCAGATATACATTCCAAGTGGTAGCTACGAATTGGCTCCGATTTCAAGGGGTCCTCCTCCCGGTGTCCAAACCAATTCCTCCATTCGACAATCTCTTATCCGAATTCTTGAACGCCATGCGCTTGCAGCGCGGTCTGGCTTTGGAGACCCTTCAGAGCTATCGATCTCGTATTTCGACCTTCCTGAATTGGCTGCACTCGTATTGTCCCGAATTCTCAAATGTGCGAGCGTTAGACATCGAGACGTTTTTGGAAGCGAAGCGAGCAGATTGGTCACGCTCCTCGCTTGCTGCACACTGCGCTGCATTAAGGACGTTCTTTGAATATGCAGAACAGCAACGATGGTGCTCCTACGGGATTCGACAGAGCATTTCCGGCCCCCGCTTGCCACGGGTTGCAGAGAACCTAAGTGGCCCTCCGTGGGAAGAAGTGCGGCGATTAATCGCTTCCATAGGAACTTTAAAAGCCGACGACCTGCGAGCCAAAGCAATGATCCTGCTCTTTTCGATCTATGGCTTTCGTTCAGCCGAAGTGAGAGGTCTGATGCTTGAGGACATCGATTGGCGCAGAGGATCTATCACGGTGCGGAGAGCCAAGCGAGAGAAGACCCAACAATTTCCTCTGCAAAATGAAGTGGGTGAAGCAATCGCACTGTATCTAGAAAAGATACGGCCAAAATGTCCCTGCCGTAATCTTTTCGTCACGCTGAATCCTCCCTACCGTCCGGTTTCGGGGCATTCGACGTCCGCGATTATCAGCCCCCGCATAAAGAAGCTTGGCATCCTAGCCGAACAATTCGGACCACACACTCTGCGTCGTGCCTGTGCCACCCAACTTCTGAGAACAGGGTCTCCCCTTAAGGATATAGCCGACTTCTTAGGACATAGCGACCTGCGATCCGTTAGCAGCTATGCCAAATTTGACACCGACTCCCTAAGGAGTGTGGCGAAGTTTAGTCTCCGCGGGATCTTATGACCCTTGAAGAAGGAATCCGCATCTACGTTCAACGGAAACAGGCTATAGGCGTGTCGTTTGCGAAAGGCTACATGACATACCGGGCCTTCTCAAGAGCTGTGGGCAATCTGGCCATTAGTCAAATCACAGTCCATCACGTTTCGGAATTTCTAGATCGTCCTCAAACGTCGGGTGCGGCCTTCCGCAGAAGACATAGCCTTCTTCGACGGTTTTTTGAATACTGGGCTGCTCATGGTGTGATTGCGGATCTGCCGATGCCTCCCAACCGACCTGCACAATGTTCACATTTCTTGCCATATATCTACACCAGCGAAGAACTTCGACAATTGCTGCGGCTGGCACTCGTTTTAGCGACGGCAAATGACACGATACATCGAAACACAACACGCGCAACTCTTCTCACGCTGTACGCAACCGGCGCAACGGTCAGCGAAGTAACAAGGCTTGCCAAAGAAGACATTGACCTTCGGAATGGACTCATCAAGTTCTACGCAAGCCAAGCGGATTCGGGGGCGCATGGACATATGCGCTGCCATCGAATGAAGAAGCCGCTGTGGCTGGACAGGACGTGATTCCAGCACCGGAAGGAGGAGTGGCCCCAGTTCTCGCTTGCGCCTAATCGCGGGATCTGTTCGCCCATAGGAAGGGATCGCACCGCATCATTCATTTGACCAATCAACTGGTGCTCCATACATGCGAAACTGCATATCTGCAAAACTGCAAACAAATCCCTCCAGAGGGAATTTAGGCACATGTATTTATACGGCTCTTGTTTTCTAGTTTTGCAGTTTTGTAGTCTCGTTTGTATTCACACGTTTGTCTGGGCATGAGTGATGTCTGGCGAAAGCGGGAAAGCTCTGCCTCCCCAATCAAGGGGCGACGTGATTTGGAGCATTCACTTTTGTTGATCTGATCTGCACCTTTGCCGCTGAGATTGGGGCCGAGGTTGCAGCAAGCACTAGGTTGTGAGGATTTCTGCCCCCGGCGACGGCGGCATGGAGTAAGAAGGAACGAAGAGTATGCATAACAAGATGTTCTTAATGGACGAGATAAGGGCCGGAGGCAGCTTGAGTCACGCCTCCAATTACCGGCCCGTGATTGAGGCGGACATGAATTTCGGTCGGCTCACCGCAATCCGCTCAGTTGGTCCCGATCCAAAAGGTCATGGAGACCTTTGGGAGTTCAGATGCTCCTGCGACGGGCGCATCGTGACGTTCTCTGCGGCCACCGTACTCCGTAAGAAGGCACCGCGTGGAAGTTGCGGGTGTCTGACCCGCGAGAACGCAGTGCGACAGGGAAAAGCAAAACATGTGCCTCTCCATGTGGCGTTTCTGCGTCACATCGATCTAGAGAATCGGCCCGTTCCTAAGATGTGTGAAGGCTTCGGGCGGTGCTTGCTCTGGACTGGTTCGGGGGATTTTAACGGGCGAGCGCAAATGGGAAACAAAGGAGAGACTATGAGAGCATCCCACGTTGTATGGAATCTCTATTATGGCCGCTGGCCGAAGCATGGAGCATGTCTCTGCCACGTTTGTAACGATCCTGCATGTGTCAATCCTCTTCACCTGATCGAAGCTGACCAGAATTTCAACATGTATGATCGTGCCGCAAAGAATCAAGGTGGGATTCTTCAGGCATGTAGTCCTCATGATGAATCGTCTGATGAGAGAAATGACACAGAAGTGGAACATTTCTTGCGATTCCTCGGGTCTATGGCCGATGAGTGGCAGAAGAGCAAAGCAGATGGCGCAGCCAACGCTTGCGGAGAAGTCTGCAACGGAGAGGAAGGTACAGTGTACCGCGAGGATATCGGGGTTGCGATTCCCGTCAGCGGATCTGCCATCAGCATCCCTGCGCTGTCAACAGGGGATGGATTGGCAATCTAAGACATAAGGCCCATGCAAAGACGCTCAACACAAAGGCATAGGAAAGAGGAGACGATGAACCCGAACAACGCAAGCCGCAGCCCGTGAAGACCATTGATGAGCCATCGGTCAGGGCCGATACGCAAGTCGACCCCGGCGCGAGTCATCCGTCACCAGAGGTGACCGAGACTGCGCTGTCCCGCCTGTAGATATCGAGTACAGGTGGTGATTCACAGGGTAAGCATGAACGATAGAAATAGCAGAATTGATGAAGTTACGCCGTTCGACCTAATTTCTGAACTATCATCCCGCCGTAAGGCTCTCACCGTCATGGAAGTTGCGGCCATCCTGGATCTCTCCAAGCAGACCCTCTATGACCAAATCAAGCGGGGCAAGCTGAAGGCTTTCCAGTGCGGTACATCCGTGCGCCTCAATCCTAGTGACGTAGTAGACTGGTGCCGCACAATGTACACCGTGCAGCCCCGGTCCGTTCGCCGTGTTGCTTAGTCCGCCGCCCAATTGATGGAAGTCACTCTGTCATGTATCGCGCCCGTCTCATGGGGGCGGATATACCGCATAGTTGTTTGAATGTCAGAGTGACCCATCAGGGATTGCACGGTTCGTGGATCCATTCCAGAGCGCAGCAGTTTAGTACAGTAGGTGGACCGGAATTTGTGCAGATACCAGATTTGGCATTCGTCATAGTCCCTGCATCCCTCACAGGTTCCACAATTGAGACCGGCAGCGTTTACCAATCGTTTCAGAGTACGAAGTAAGTGTGTGTTCGGCTTATCCGAGCGGGTGCCGAATACCAGACGAGTAGTTGGGTGTGTTGTCCGCCACGCCTTGAACATTTCGATCAAACTATCCGAGAGGGGAACTTCTCGCTCCTCTTTATCCTTTACGGCGAAACCAAGATCTGGCTTCGAGCAGACAAGCAACGTGCGAGTCGAGTATTTAATATCCGGCCAACACAGGTATACGGCTTCCATCTCACGAAGTCCGCATTGCAGTAGAACGGTGAAGAGCAGCTTGTGATAATCCTCCTTTAGCGAATCGAAGAACGTCTGTATCTCTGCCCCTGTGTAGACCTCTGGCAACCCGATCTCATACTTGGGTGCGGCGGGAGCCAACTTCTTGTCCAGTTCACAAAACTTGAAAAACGCCTTGACATTGGAGTGGCGATTGTACAGGGTACGATCACTGACCCCCCGACCACGCAGGGACCGTAGGTATGACCGCATATCGTCCGATGTCAACTGATCCGTGTATGTCTTGCCGGTCACAGTCAAGAATTCGTTCACTGCCAGTCTGTAAGCGTCCGCTGCTACGTTGCTTCCCCTGTCCTGTGTTGCAAGGATGAAACGGTTTAGCTGCGTCTGCAACTTGACCCGAGAGGGTTCCTCAACCAGAACTGCTCCTGCACCCGCTGCCGCATCTTGTGCAGCAAGCAGCCGTTCCTTCTGGTGGAGCTTGAGCAGACACTCCCCCGCGTTATCTCCGATGGACTCATAACGAACTTTGCTGCCAACGTAATATCTCAGTTGATAGCTGCCTTGGGGATATTCAACCAACTTGCCGTCTTGCCGAACGTAGCCGGGGCGAACTCTGCCGTTACCACCGACTACCGCTGGCAATCGCTTCCAACCGTCCTTGGTCTTGCAGTACCGCATAAGGGAGACCGTCTTGTTCATGCCGTCGACTTTAAACGCATTACTAAATTATGACTATGACAGAGGTCACACACGCATTTGTCTAATTACAAAAGGTTTACAGATCAGTGAGGCAGTCCCTTCTTCGGCACCAGTTCATTTAAAATCAGTTACTTACCTCCATGGTGTCCACAAAAACCCGGTTTTGGTGTCCATCGTGGTGTCCACTTCGCCGCGCTTTTTCGCGCGAGTTCTGAGAAGGACACACAATTCCGACCATGCAGGATCTGTGGACAATGCTAGGCCCGGAACTTCTGTCAACGTCCTCAAGAAGGTCAGAACCAAGTGGGGGCTGGAGACTCTGCCCGGTGGTGCGCGAAGGCAATGGCCGCCTCCGCGACCCGGTGTGGGTCTCGGGACGAACGGAGGTACACACCGAGGGCGTCTACTACCTCGAGTGGCGTGAAGACGGCCGCCATCTCCGCGAAGCGATCCCTAATCCCGCCGAAGTCCTCGAACGCGCGCGGCTGAAATCGCTCAAACTCGAGGCGCGCAAAGCGCGCGGCATGGTCCGACATCGACTTTAATCGCAGAATGCGTCCGGGTTACCGCAAAGAAGCAGCTCGGTTTCAACCCGAAGGACAAGGAGGAACGGGAGATTCCGGTGCCGGCTTCCCGGCTCGATGCTCTGCGGAGAATATAAAACACGGCACACCGGATTCAACCGCTACGACCTGGCCTTTCGGACGTCCGAAGGACGGCCGGACAAGAAATTGGAGAACAAGCTGAAGAGAATCGCCTGTCGCGCGGGCCTCAACTGTGGGCGGTGCACTTCGAAATACGGTAACAAATGCAGCGAGGGACCGCTGTTCGATCTGTTCCAGTATGGTCATGAATCCCTCCGCGGCAGAGCTCTTGTCGCGTCATTCACATACGCGGGCAGGCACCCGGCGCGTTTCTCTAAGATTCCAGGAGCGGATCGCGCATCTCCATCTGCGGCACTATCGGAATAGATCCCCTTCAGTCTTGCGGCAGCTGCCCGTGTGCTGCAAGTGTGCATAGTGCATATCTTCGGTCCAATCCGAGTCTCGGTCAAATCGGCCCGGATTCCTGCGCAACCCGCCACGGCGTTGAAAGCCCCGGCAATTCGGATTTGACCGAGTTTCCGGCCACCATCATGCCGTCCATGTGCTCGAGGTCGCAGAGCGCAATTGCGACTCAAGCACATGGAGAAGCAAAAGTTTGATTCCATCGCACACCTCGCCAGCAAGCTCGCACGGGCGGGCTACATCATCGACCGGCGGTGCAACGGGGCCCTATCGATCGGAAGACGACAGTGAGGATCGAGGGGTTTCGGCGCATCCTGGGAGACCCAATCTATGGGGATATCCTCTGGCGCGTCGCGCATCGTCGACCGGTTACGGATCGAGTCCATGGCGACGATTCCCACGCTCGAAATGCTGAAGACTCTGGTGACCGAGCTTGAACGGGAGGCGGCCAGAATGTAGTGATGATTCGACGCGAGCCTAGCCTGGTTTCCATTCCTGTGGAGAACGCCGTCTATTGCGAGAACTGCGAAACAGTATCGCCTTTCAGGCCGGACTCCATCTCGAAGACGTGATCCCGACGTTTCCCGCCACCAGGGGATCATGGCGAGTTCTAACGTCGAAGTCGACAATGACGTTGCAGGAAATATCATGGAGGTTATCGAGCGCGAGCGTATCGATATGGTCATAGTCTCAACTCACGACATCTCCGGCTGGCTCCCCTCGGTCTTCGGCTCGATCGCCGAGAAGGTCGTCAAGCTGATGGAGCGTCCGCTCCTGCTCTTCGCGCAGCGAAACCTGAGAGCGGCGTGAAGGCTGGTACGGGCCGTTCGATGGAGTGGTGGGAGCGTGAACGGCTATCCAAGGGGCCAGCCATGAGCGTAAATAGTTTTGACTCCGCCGTTCCCGGTAGTAAGGTGGCAAAGCCAGATCAGGACAACGCGCCCCAAGGGCTCACGAGCGACGAGGCGAGTGGCCGCCTTGAAAAAGATGGCCCCAATGCAATGCCGGATACTTCGGCTCATCCGCTGCGTAACACCCTAGCGAAATTCTGGGCGCCCGTTCCGTGGCTGCTGGAGATGTCAATTGTGCTCGAGATTGTGTTGCATAGATACTACGAGGCTGCAGTTATCGCAGCCCTGCTGGTATTCAACGCGGCGCTTGCTTACTTCCAGGAGAGTCGCGCCCAGGCAACGCTGGCCGCTCTCAAATCTCGTCTTGCTCTCAACGCTTCTGTCCTGCGCGATGGAACCTGGAAGACCGTGCCAGCGGCGGAACTCGTATGTGGCGACGTCGTGAAGCTGTCGCTCGGCGGCGTGGTCGCTGCCGATGTGCATCTGACCGGCGGATCAGTCGAACTCGATCAGTCGATGCTCACAGGCGAATCACTCTCGATCGAAGCCGGTCCAGGTGTCGACACGTACGCCGGAGCCCTTGTCCGACGGGGCGAAGCAACAGCGACGGTGACGGCCACGGGCGTCCGCACGAAATTTGGCCGAACAGCGGAACTTGTCCGCACTGCGCACGTGGAGAGCACACAACAGAAAGCAGTGCTCAGGATTGTGCGCAATCTGGCGATCTTCAACAGCTTCGTAATCCTCGCGATGGGCATATTCGCCTACACCCATGCCATGCCATGGAGTGAGATCGTCCCACTGCTGCTCACGTCAATTCTAGCGGCCATCCCCGTGGCATTGCCCGCGACATTTACTCTTGCCGCGGCGATCGGAGCGAGGGCTCTTGCCAAGCTGGGCGTGTTACCCACGCGGCTTACCGCCGTGGATGAAGCTGCGTCGATCGATGTCTTGTGTTCGGACAAAACAGGAACGCTGACACGCAACGAGCTCTCAGTAACCAGCGTTCGCCCAATGCCTGGGTTCGACGAAGCTTACGTTTTAGGATTAGCGGCTCTGGTAAGCTCTGAGGGCGGTCTGGACCCCATCGATGCGGCGATTCGCGCCACTTCGAACAAGGTCGCATCGCAGTTACCAAAGCTGGCCGCCTTTGTACCGTTCGATCCGGTCAAGAAAACCTCGGAAGCCGCGGCCACGGACGAGAGAGGTAACTCGGTACGGATCATCAAGGGCGCCGTTACTGCGGTAGCGGCGCTGACGGCTCCATTGCCTGCCGCAGCTTCGATCGCCGACGGACTGGAGAAGCAGGGTTTCCGGGTTTTGGCTGTAGCCGAGGGCCCTCAGGCCAGCGTACAAGTGATCGGTCTAATCGCGCTCAGCGACCCGCCGCGGACAGATTCGATCAATCTCATATCGGAGTTGCAGGCCCTCGGCGTACGAACTGTGATGGTCACAGGAGATGCTCCCGTCACGGCGGCGATTGTCGCCAAGGCGGTTGGGTTGAATGGCTCTGTCTGTCCACCCGGAAAACTTCCCGACGACATCAAACCAGGCGACTTTGCGGTTTTCGCAGGTGTTCTTCCGGAGGGAAAATACGATCTCGTCAAAGCCTTCCAAAAAAGCGGACACACAGTTGGGATGTGCGGCGACGGCGCAAATGACGCTCCTGCGCTTCGCCAGGCGCAGATCGGTATTGCCGTTTCGTCAGCAACAGATGTGGCGAAATCGGCCGCGGGCGTCGTATTGACCGAAGCGGGACTGGGCGGGATTGTGGCCGCTGTAAAGGAAGGCAGAATCACGTTTCAACGAATCCTGACTTATACGCTGAACTCTGTAATGAAAAAGGTCTTGCAAGTGCTCCTCTTGGCAGTCGGCCTGGTCATGACCGGACATGCGGTTCTGACGCCGATGCTGATGGTTATTGTGATGATCACCGGTGACTTCCTCTCTATGGCTCTGACAACGGACAGAGTGCGACCGTCGAAGATGCCGAATTCGTGGCAAATCGGCAGCATTTCAGTCGCAGGGATTATCCTCGGAGTATGCTTTCTTGCGTTCTCCATAGCAGTCCTGGCACGGCAAATTTGAGTTGCACCTCGGCGTCAAAGCACTTCAGACACTGTGCGTGGTCGGCATCGTATTCGGCAGCCAGGCAACAACCTATGTCATTCGCGGGCGTCAGCATCTCTGGGGATTGCGCCCAAGCGTTTGGCTTGTACTATCTTCGGCCGCCGACGTTCTTATCATCTCAACGCTCGCGGCATTGGGAATCGCCATGGCGCCATTGCCCGCTGTCGTGATTGCCTGTGAGTTTGCTGCTGCGATCGTCTTCGGCGTGTTGCTGGACGCGGTCAAGATTCCGGTCTTCGTTCGTCTGCGCATCTCCTGACGATCCAGATGTCGGTAATGACAAGTGTGAGGAAGATGAATATCGATTCAAAGCGTTTCCGCGTACCGCCGGCGAAGAAGGTCGATCTCAGCGAGTGGCCGACGATTGTTGATCCTTATTGCGAGTCGAAGAAGCAGTATAAGGAACTCTTGCATCAGCACATAGAGAAGCTGAGCTCGCTGCAGGATCTTCACTACGCCTCCAATCGGCATGCATTGCTCTTGATCTTCCAGGGAATGGACGGCGCAGGGAAAGACGGAGCCATTCGGCATGTCATGTCCGGAGTCAATCCGGAAGGCTGCGAGGTGTTCAGCTTCAAGCAGCCGAGTGCCGAAGAGCTAGAACATGATTTTCTTTGGCGCACCACGTGCCGCCTTCCCGAACGCGGACGGATTGGCATCTTTAATCGTTCTTATTACGAGGAGGTGCTTGTCGTTCGCGTTCATCCAGAGCTCCTTCGCAGTCAGGGATTGCCCGAAGAGTTGCGTGACGAAAAGGACATCTGGACCGAAAGGTATGACTCGATCCGCGATCTGGAGAAGCACCTTCATCGCAACGGCACGCAAATCATCAAGATTTTTTTGCACCTTTCTTACAAGGAGCAACGAAAGCGATTCCTTGCGCGCATCGATGAGCCGGACAAGAACTGGAAGTTCAGCACCGCCGACATTCACGAGAGGAAATATTGGAAGCGCTACATGAGCGCCTACGAAGATTGCTTACATTCGACAAGCACTCATAATGCGCCGTGGTACGTCGTCCCCGCCGACGATAAGGAAAATGCACGATTGATTGTCTCCCAAATCGTCCTTGATGCGCTCGGAGAACTCAAGATGGCGTATCCCAAGACCACCGCGAAACGCCGACTCGAACTGCGCGCGATCAAGAAACTCTTGGCGAAATAATCTCAGGCAGCATTCGTGGGGGCATCCGGATGGATCCCGCCGTATGACTCCGAGATCGGTACTGTTGCGAATCGGCGCATGGAAGCTGTGTTCCTCGAACACACCTACTGCTGGCCGCGGATGGAAGGCATTTTGATTCTCGTTATCCCATTTGAGCGGCTGCACGACTGTACCGGCATCTTGAGTTCCCACTTCACCTCGCTGAAGGTATTTCGCATGACCGATCGGGAGTCGGCCAAGTACAGGCAAATCGCCGTCTTTGGTGTTTGCCACGAGGTCAGGGGCTCGACCGGCGAGAACAACAAGCGGCAGCTTCACAGCATTGGCCTCTATGGCAGCTTGCTCCAACTGCCAGAGTTGCAGCCAGGCGCCTGCCAACCCTATTCCGTGCTACCGTCCGGCGAAGTCACTATGAGTTATCGCGGACTCCCTTACGACCTGATGGAGGACCTGTTACCGCAGTCAAATGGGTGGAGACAAGTGGCCTCGCTGCTGATGCCGCACAACGATGTTGCCACAGGCCATCCCATCACACCGCTGCACGGTGGCCATGTTGGTCTCTTGTGCACCGTAGGACTGCTCAACGGCGTCTTCGGTGAAGGAGAGAGCCGGCACATCGCCCGGTGGCGGTCGGTAAGCACGTGACAACGTTTGTTGAAGAAGAAGGAGACGCCCAGATCATTCATCATCGGGAACGCTGGACCAATGAGCTCCGCCAGGTCTACGCGGACGATAGGACGCTCAAACTCACTGAAACTCCGGCAAAGAAGGAGGGTGAGGACGGTGGAGAACGCACACTTTCGACTCGGGCTGCTTGAGTACGTGCGCATTACGGAAAAGACCTCGACCCGCATTCGCCTGCGGGTCGATCGTTATATTGGGGAAGATCCGCATGCGCATCTTCTCAGTGTCTTCGGCAACGATTCGGATGTAGGCGCGATCACGGCGGCCGTCCATGAAAACGCCACCTTCAACATGACCTTTCTGTTTGGGAGCCATCTGCCGGTTGACCTCTATTCTTTGGAGGGAAGGGAGTGACCCGGCGCGATCCGCCCGTGCCGCGGTGTAGGACGGATATTTCCTTCAGGGGAGAGGCAACACCAATTGTTATGTCCGCATTGACCCGTATGCCCTTACGGACCATCAATGGCGTAGAAGCGAGTCAAGGAATATGGTTGCGGTACGCAGGCTTGTTGAGGCTTCCTGAAGTGATCCTCAAAACAGCCTTTCAAGGTTGAACGATAATCAGGGGATGGTGTTGTCGTGATGCGAATCTATGTTTGGATTGCTTTGGCAGGTGTTCTTGGCGGGCTAATAGTCTGGGTCTGGTGGTACCAACGTCGCCGCGCTTGGTCCACATATAAGCAGGATGAATCTATGCGACGCCACGTAAACAGACATTACGACTGAAGCCAGGTCGAATATGAGCGGATGTTCTTGTGATAGGATTCGCTTTTCAGCAAAATCGGGGGACGAAATCAGGGTCGTAGAAACGCAACTCGATAGACATTCCCTGACACTTGCCGACATATCGGGACGAATCGAAACAAACCGCGAGATGCGGGCGGTATATCCGGGTGGCTGGTCCCCAGTAGTCGCTGAACGGTGCTACCAGCCTACAGATATCAGACCGCGGAAACGCTATTGTCGAATCTAAGTGAGCGAGTGATCGATCCGGCTGAGGAGAAGGTCAAGGAACTCAGACATAAGATCTGAAGGAGAAGCCGGAAGTTGTCCCGCTGAGACGCGAGCCGGTTCCCGTGCATCTGATTCTAGGGTTCAATATGCCTGGAGTTCTGGAGGTACGTGATGAGAGCAGTGGTGCTGCATGAGTACGGCGGTCCCGAGAAGCTGAAATTTGAAGACAACGTTCCCGAACCACAGATGAGCGGAAGTACGGTACTGATCGCGGCAGCCGCAGCGAGCGTCAATCCGATTGACTGGAAACTGCGTTCAGGGATGATGCAGAAGAATTATCCGCTGTCGTTTCCGGCAATTCTCGGTCGCGATGTGAGCGGCATGGTACGGGCGGTGGGCGCAAATGTGAAGCATTTCAAGGCCGGCGACCGCGTTCTTGCACTATCCAACAAGACCTATGCCGAGTTGGTTGCAGTGGACGATTCGGACGTGACTCATCTGCCGGATGGCATGGACCTAGCGGACGCGGCCGCGATCCCGCTGATTTCACTCACCGGTGACCAGCTTGTACGCGTTGCGACAAACGTGACAAAGCGACAGCTTGTTCTGATTACGGGAGCCCTGGGCAGCGTTGGGCGCGCTGCTGTGCACACGGCGAAGAAGATAGGCGCGCAGGTGATTGCAGGCGTTCGCGGGAATGAGCTGGATGACGCCCGCTCCCTCGGGGTCTCTGACGTGCTCGCGATTGACGACGATCAAGCGATTGAGAATTTCCGCTTAGTCGATGCAATTGCGGACACTGTTGGCGGTGAGGTTGCAGCGAAGCTGATCGCGAAGGTAAAGCAGGGCGGCTCCTATGGCTACACAGCTATGTTGCCGGAGAGTGCGGCGGCCAAAAATCCGACAGTGAGGATTGCACGTGTGGGTGCTCGGCCTGATGCATCCAAGGTGCGCGAGTTTGCCGATGACGTGCGCGACGGAAAGTTCGTGCTGCCCATTGGCCGACGGATACAGTTGCGTGATACGGCTGAAGCACATGTGCTGGGGCAGAAAGGCGGGATTGGGAAGATCCTCCTCCTGACTCCAGATTCTAAAGAGTGATTTCTTCGCCATTCGCATTGTGGAACTGAGACCGGCGCACATGATCGTGATCCCGGACTCGATTGCGCTGGGTTTCATCAGTGACGACAAAGCCGACATTTCGTTATCTATCGATAATGTCCCATGAGCGATGGCGGGCGCGAGCCGGTGTTCCGAAAGCTTCTCCCAAAGTGGTTTCAGTCCAGCATCTTAGCTGAGAGAAAATTTCCTTGCACTCGAGCGTGAACTGTCTATGCGCGAACGTTTCGCCCAGAAACGGTCCTCGGTCGTCGGAGATTATTCTCACGTCCCAGTGTACGAGGCACCTTGTCCCCAATTCAAAGTCCAACCCTCACCTTCAATCCCAACCCACAGTCTCTATTTCTTAATTCAGTGATGCGGCCTGATTCGGACGATCCAGCGAGAATGTCGGTATCTCAATATCAAAACGCTCACCGCTCTCACTCTCCATCTGGTAGGCTCCACCCATCATCCCCGACGGCGTGTCGAGAGGCGCGCCACTCGAGTATTCAAAGCTCTCTCCTGGCTTGAGGACCGGTTGCTCCCCTACAACACCTGGTCCTTTGACCTCGGTCAATTCGCCACGCGCATTCGTGATCATCCAGTGCCGGCTCAGCAGTTGCACCGTTTCCTGTCCCCGATTTTCGATGATCACTCGATAGGCCCAAAAATACTGCGAGCTGTCTGGCGATGATCTCGTCTCAAGGTAAGTTGGCTCAACGCTCACCGCTATTCCTCGAGTGTTCGCCAAATACGGCGTCCAATTCGTCATAGAGAAAGCTTAGATCAAATTCGAGGGCTGAGCCAGCCTGGCATGATCCTGGACTAAACGCCGACCGGACGACCCGCTGAAGGGGAGGTTTGGAGAAGTCGCAAACGAATATTCCACGATCACACCTTTGCCAACGGCGACCATGGATCACGGACCGGATCCGAAGAACCGCGTCGCCATGTCGACTTCTTGGTACTGATCTTTAGCGAACTTTGCGACACTCGCCTCCCCGCCTTGACACCGTCAACCGACCAATTGACATATTCACCGGCCGCATTTAGTCGCCATTTTGAAACTGAGAACGTTTTCTGTGCTGATAGGCGGCAACCTTCAGCTTGTTGCCACAGATAAAGATGTTCCGGAACGACGGCAACGACAATGAACTGTGGATTGCGCCAGTCTCCTTGCTACTGCTTCGAGAATGCACCTGACAGAGAAGACTGGGACAGCGCTTATCACGGGTGGAACCAGCGGAATCGGTTTCGCGACGGCCAGCAAACTCGCTCAGTTCGGCATCCATGTTTTGGTTGTGGGTCGAAACATGGAGCGTGGGAAGAAAGTCGTCCACGAGATACGGACCGCAGCAGGCAAAGCGGACTCCATCTCTTCCGAGCTTCTCGGCGCAGACGGCGCTCGCGAAGCGGCCAGGAAGCGATCGAACTCGGAAGTGGCCATGTCGATATTCTCATCAACAATGCCGGCATCTATCCTTTGAGGCCTACACATGAAATGACGGAAGAGCAGTTTTGACCGCGTCTTTTCAACAAATGTGAAGGCGCCCTATTTCCTAGTTGCGGAACTTGCCCCGCTGATGGCTAAGAGAGGCAGAGGGGCAATCGTGAATCTTTCGACGATGGCTGCCGATTACGGAGCGCCGGGAATGAGCCTATATGGTTCAAGCAACGCTGCCATCAATTTGTTAACGAAGACCTGGGCTGCCGAATATGGACCGAAGGGCGTTCGAGTGCACCCCGTGATTACTTCCGACACTTGGCGAAATGGCTAGTCTGAAACCGGTTCACCGCGGTATATGCATTTTCGTGGGCATGCAGTACCGGGGTGCTAATCCTCGCCGCAGGTGAGTTGTTGCCGGGGCTGCCACGACATCCAGCATTGTCTTTTCATCGAGATTCTGCCGGCGCGCGGCGCTGCACATGGTGCGCAGCAGGTATACCGACGTTGTTCTGGAGGTGGTTTGGGACGGTTCAGATTCTGGATTGCCGATGCAAAAGGCCCCGCAACGCTACGGCTGACGAACAGCGGCGGGAGCGAAACGGACGGTGAGTACCGTGATATCGTCCTCCTGGCCGAAGGCTTGCGCCACGGCAGCGATCTGTGCGGCGGAACTGCTGCTGAGGTCGCGAGTACGCTCGAAGCCGAAGAGCTCGCCGCCAGAGGTGCGGGCTTCGAGGATGCCATCGGAGAGAAGGGTGAGGCTGTCCTCGGGATCAAGGCGGACGATGGTTTGGGTGTACTGCGCCGCGCTAGTGATGCCGAGAGGGAGGCCGGATTCAATGGCAACCTCGGCGCCGTTGAGATACGGCGCCAGATGGCCCGCATTAGAGAACATGGCTTCCCCGTTCGCGGACATGCGCGCACACAGGCAGGTGACGAAGCCGGTTTCCTGGGATTCGAGCAACTGCTGGTTCAGGGCGGTGAGCAGCGAGGCGGGCGAGACACATTGTTGGCATAGAGTGCGAATGGCGCCGATAGCGAGGGCTCCGGTCATGGCAGCTTTGAGCCCTTTGCCGCTGACGTCCCCAACCACAAGGAGGGTAGAGCCGTCGGGCTGCCCCAGAACCTGGTAGAAGTCGCCGCCCACCTCGTTTGCGGGTAGATAGGCGGCTTCGAGAGTGTAGCCCTGAACTTTCGGCAATACGGGGGGTACGAGGCGTTGCTGGATCTCGCGGGCCGCGTCGAGCTCCGCGGCAGTGCGGGCCTGTTCCCGGCTCACGCGTGTGAAGCGGAAGAACATCACAAACGCCATCGCAAACAGAAAAGTGAGATTTCCCAGATCGGCGACCTGTAACTGCGCCGGGCCAAGCGAGATCGGCTGCAGTAGGATCGCGAAGTGTGCCCACCCAAACATGCTCGCGAAGGCACCCCCGAGGTCGAATAAAAACAGAGTGGCGGTTGGCAAAAGACTGGGCAGAATCAGCCAGCCGGCCTCACGGTTCCCGCGGCGGTACCAGAGCAATAGCAGCACCGGGAGGAGCAAGCCCGCGGGCAGAATCGTAACGGCCTCAATCAGGGCGTACATGTCGAATGAGAAATGACCGGTCCACACAGCGGGAATGAGCGCCAAAGGGGCCAGCAGCGCAATTTCATAGGAGCACCACAGCCGGCTGAGCCTTACCTGTGCGAAGCTGAACGTGAATTCAATCTGCAGGATGGTGAACACGAAGATAAGCGGATCGGCGATCCAATAATTCGCCGATGTCGGAAGAATCCCTTCCTGCTGTGGGATCCAAAGGCAGTTGGCGGCGCCAACCACCAAGAGATAGAGGCCGAGGAAGAGATACTCGCGGCGTCCGCGCTGGCTGAGGAAAAGCGCAAGGCTGACCAGTCCCGCCGCGCACATCAGCAGGTTGATGGCGAGCGACGGAATCAGGGCATACAGCCGCTGGCTCTCGAGAGCCTGCCGCTCATATTCGATGGCGGTAGGCATGCCCAGGGTGAGGGAGAGAAACAAGGGCAAATGATAAGCGGAGTAGTTTGCGGGGGCATGCGTTCTGAGCGCGAGCACGAAGCGGCCGCCAGGATCGCTCAATGCGAATACCCGCTCTGTCGGCCGCCTCACGTTGAACGCAGAGTTTAGGCGAGGACCGCCGATCCTAGTTCCGTTTACGAACAGCTCGTAGGTGCCATCCCCGCCTTGCAGCAACAGACGGACGGAGTTGCCATCGGGACCGAGGTTGATTTGTTTGCGAAACCAGCGCCACCCGGGCTGGGCGGGGCCGATGTCCTCGATGTCGACGCGCGGCCAGTTGCTCTCGTCGAAGTTCGGCTGGGCCCACTGCGGATCATCGCCAGCGTGCGTCGCCCAGGCCTCGTTGATCTCGGTGAGTCCGGAACGCCATTGCGCAATTGCCTCGGACGGGGCGAGTGCAAGCGGCGCCGCAAAGGCAAGCAGAAGAGGCGCGGCTTTACGCAACGCAGACTTGAACGCAAGCCGGGGCAAAAGCATGGGCCAATAATAGCCTGTCGGCTCGAGGCAGAGTCAGTCTTCGTGCAAGCATGCCGGCGGCCCACATCGAGTGTGAAACCTATCCCTTTCTTAGTGCGCCCATCGGATCCATCCTGCTGGCCGCGAGTGCGGGCAAATAGCATGCAAGGGCAGCCACCAGGATCAGCGCCGAAGAAGCGCCTGCCAAACTCAGCGGATCGGCAGGGTTGAGGCCAAACAGCATTTTGGCAAGCGCGCGACTGATCAACAGTGAGAGCGCCAAGCCGATCCCGACCCCAGAGCATACGAGGACCATGCCTTGTCGCATAACCAGGAGCAGAATGGCAGGTCGCGAGGCGCCAAGAGCCATGCGCACTCCGATTTCGCGCTGTCGCCCGCGCACCAGGTACGCGAGGAGGCCGTACAGTCCCACGCTGGCCAGAATGAGAGCGAGCAATCCGAAAACGCCGAGCATGCTGACCACGATGCGTGCGCTCCACAGGATCTGGTCCATGAACCTGGCCCCGGTTCGGATATCGCTGATTTCCACCTTGGGAGCAAGGGCCTTGACCTCGCGCTGGACTTCTCCCAGCACCGATTCGGGATCGCGGGCCGCTCGCACATAGAGCGTAGCGGTCGCTCCGGGGTTCTGGCGCAAGGGCAGATAAATGCATGGCTGCGGGGCTTCGCCCAAGGTGGTGTAGTTGCTGTTTTTGACGACTCCGATTACCTGGCGCGTGACCGAATCCCCCACAAGGCGGAGGCGCTTTCCGATGGCATCCCCACCAGGCCAATAGCGCCGGGCCAGATCTTCGTTGATGACAACGACTGGGAGGGAGCCATCCCGATCTCCGTCGGTGAAATCCCTGCCATCGAGGAGCGGGATGTGCATGACTTTGAAATAATCCACGTCGACGGTGTTGGTGACGGTGTTCAACATTTCGGACTTTCTTTTCTGCTCCTGGCCTTCAATCGAGACGCCGCGCGAGGCACTCGACCAGAAGGGCATGTTGGAAGCCCACGATGCTGCGGCGACGCCGGGGAGTCCCGAGACGCGATCCTTAACGTCGCGATGAAAGGCCTGCAACTGCACGGCATCGTATCCTACCTGTTCAGGGTTCATCATGAAGACGGCGAGGTGATTCTCGTCGAAGCCGGGATCGATTGTGTAAGCATGTTGAACGGCGCGGAAGAAGAGAGAAGCAGCGACGAGCGATACCAGCGAAAGCGCAACCTGGCCGCTGAGAAGAGCCTTTTGCAAACGAGCGCTGCTCGCGGAAGGCGCGGCAAGGTGAGATCCTTCTTTCAGGTTGTTGACCAGATCTGTTTTTGATGCTCGCAGCGATGGCATGACACCGAAGATGAAAGCAGTCACGATCGACAGCAGGAATGCAAACACGAAGACGGTGCTGTCGAGCTTGGGATCCGCCAGGTTGCGAGCGACATCAGGCGGGCGAAAAGACCAGAGGAACCGGCAGCCTTCATAACCGACCCAAATCCCCACGGCTCCGCCAAAGATGGCAAGAACGAAACTCTCGGTGATGAGTTGGCGAAACAAGCGGGCCCGGCTGGCACCGATGGCAAGACGCACGGCGATTTCCTGCTGTCGTCTCACCGCCCGGGCCATGAGCAGATTGGCAACGTTCGAACAAGCGATGATCAGCACCAATCCCACAATGGCTAGCAGAACCGCACTCACAAACTTTGCGCCGGCTTCGCCGCCTGTGCTGGAGAATAGCGCTGTTGTGATCGGCTGCACGGAAATGGTGCGGCCCGCATTGGCATCGGGGAATTCCTGCTGGAGACTGGACGCGATCGTTTGAAGATTGGCTTGAGCCTGACTGCGATCAATGCCGGTTTTAAGCCTCCCGACCACTTGGAAGAACGGTTTTTCCCGGTCGCGCAAGATGTCCTGCATGGGAAGCGGCAAGACCTGTGCCGCCATGGTCGCTGGAAGCCATACATCAGGACCGAAGATGGCGCTGACTCCGAGGAATCCCTCGGGAGCAACCCCGATGGCGGTGAACGTTATCTCGTTGATCACGATGATTCGGCCGATGATGTTTGCATCCTGGTGGAAGCGAATCTTCCACGCGTTGTAGCTGAGGACCGCGACGGGCGCACTGCCGGGGGTGCTGATTTCTCCGGGCAGAAAGAAACGGCCCTTGAAGGGCTCGAGACCGAGACTCTCAAAGTAACCCGATGTCACAAGCTGTCCAAACAGACGCTCGGATCCGGAGTTTTCAGTCAGGGTGAGCACCAGTGGCGGAGAAAAGCCGCCAGCGCTGCTGAGGGCGGTATTCCTGCTCTGATAGTCCTTCAGGTTCAGATAAGCGGTTGGCAGAAGACTGCCGGACTGCTTCTGGCCCTTGGCATCCGTCGTATAGAGGGAAACGAGATGCGAAGGGTCAGAGGCGGGGAGCGGATGCAGAAGGATAGTATTCACCACGGTGAATACGGTGGTGGTTGCACCGATTCCCAGTGCGAGGGTCAGGATCGCGAAGAAGGAAAAAGCAGGCGCTCTGCCCAGGCTGCGCATAGCGTATTTGGTGTTGCGGAGAAGGTCGGAGGCCAAGTGTAGCTTACGCTCGTCGATTTGTGGTTGGGCCGATGTTTTCACAATGGGTTGATTTCAATACCAATCGTGGCCACGCGCGATTAAGAATTGCAAACTCTGGTTAAGATTTGTAAAGAGCTTGGTGATGAGCCAGGATGAGGAAGCAATGAAGAGTGCGGACGTGAATCAAGAATATCCAACAGGGGCTGAGCGCGTTGAAGGATTATTCTCAAGCCAAAAGCAGCAAGTCGGCGCCGCTTCTCGGGGTAGCAAGCCAGCGAGACAGCGCGTTAATCGAGTCAGCGGGCGGAAGTCAATTCTGCCGCAGGGAGCTTGATACTAATTTTGAGGCCTGGAGGGTGCGCGTTCTCTGCGCGGATCGTGCCTCCGTGAATCCGGATGACGCGATCGGCGATCGCCAGACCCAACCCGATGCCTCCGGATTCACGATCGCGTGCCTCGGCTACGCGATAAAACGGCTGGAAGATTCTTTCGAGATCGTTCCCGGGAACCCCCTTTCCGTGATCACGAATAACGAGCAGAACATTTGATTTGTCATCGGGCCCAAGCGAAACATCGACGGAAGTCGCAGCCTCGGTGTACCGAATTGCATTGCGCACGATATTCTCAATGGCGCTGTGCACCAGCTCCGCGTTTCCGCGTGCATAACAATATTCCGGAGCGGCCATGATCACGGCGACGTTCCGCTTCTGCGCTTCGAATCCGGCGTCGTCGACGATCTGGCGCACAAGGTCTGTCAGATTCACAGAGGTCATTTCCACTGGTACGGCCGCAGTATCGAGCCTTGCAATGGTGAGCAACCGGCCGATCATCTCATTGAGGCGCACCAGGTCGGATTCCATGTGATTGAACGGGAGGTCGCCGGCTTTGCCCTCTCTCGCCAGATCGAGAGCGACGTTCAGCCTTGCGAGGGGAGAGCGCAGTTCGTGGGAAATATCGAAGATGAGCTGGCGCTGACGCGAGATGAGTTCCTCGATCCGGGCGGCCATTGTATTGAAGTCTCGGCCGAGGGCGCCTAGCTCGTCACCGCGGCGTTCGATGCTGGCGGCTGCTCGCGTGCTGAGCATTCCTCCTGCCAGTTGCTGGGCCGCCTGGCGCAAGCGCAGAATTGGCCCGGTGATATAGAGGGTAAGCAGGTAACAGATGAAGCCGGAAACCGACAATGCGACCGCCAATCGCAACAAAACCGCGGCTCTATCCATCCCGAATGCGGCGCGCGGTCCGGCGGGAAGCTCGGTGGCAAAGATGTAATCGCGACCGCCGCTTCCCGGCAGGATCTGTGCAACGCGAACCAAGCCATATTTGACGGCGAATTCAGGCGACCGGGTCGTGGCTACGCGGGAGCGCATATCGGCGAAAGTTTGGCAGCCTTTGCCGGCTATAGGATTTCCATTTACATCGAAAAGACAGGCGCGCAGCTGACTGTCTCGTTCCAGACTTTCGATGTACGACGATGCAGCCGGCGCTCCCCCGCGTTCCAATTCTGCCAAAGCGATCCTCCCTGAAGATCTCGCGGTGTCGATCAAGCTCGAGTGCCATCTTGAAGGCACTCCTCCCGGGCCAAGGATAAAGGTAATGACCACCGCAATTCCGGTTGCAAACGCGGTTGCCCAGAACCAGAAGAATATCTTGAGGAAGAGGCTTTGCATGGTGAGCTTCATTTAGGCTCGGCCCTCAGCACAAACAGATACCCGCTGCCGCGAATTGCTTTGATGCGCTCCACGCCCTGGCTCGTCCCAAGCTTTTTGCGGATGTTACTCACGTGCACATCGATGACGCGATCGAAGGGACCCGGCTTCCGGCCGAGAACTACTTCGGTGAGTTCTTCTCGCGTGACGATGCGGCCGGCGTGCTGCATCAACATTTCCAGCAGGGCAAATTCCACGCTGGTGATTGAGATCAGCTGGCCCTGGAGCCGTGCCTCGCGCGAGGCAGGATCAAGACGCAGGTCCCCGACAATGAGAGGATGCGTTCCGGCCGCGAGGCGAACGCTACGCCGCAAGATTGCGCGAATCCTGGCAATCAGTTCGCGGGGATTGAAGGGCTTGGGAAGATAATCGTCCGCCCCGATCTCCAGTCCGAGGATACGATCGATGTCTTCGCCGCGGGCGGTCAGGATCAGCACAGGAATTGGAGACTGCTCCCGCACGCGTCGCAGCACATCAAGGCCGCCCATCCCGGGGAGCATCAGGTCGAGCACTACCAGCGAATGCTCACGCGAGAGCGCCCGCTCAAGCCCGCGGGGGCCATCATGCACGGCGTCGATCTCGAAACCCTCGCCGCTCATGCGTGCCGCGAGCAACTGGCAGAGCTCAATGTCGTCATCGATGATAAGCACGCGATCCATGGAGATTTATCGCCCTCTCCGATGCTATTCCATCGCCTGAATCGCGTCCCCACATTTACAAAACTTTACTCTGCTTAACCAATCTTGATCGCACGGCAACCACTCCGATGTTGGAATCGGACTGTAGCGAGGTGCTTGCATGATGCGAAGAATCGTTTGGACAACATTAGGAGCGGCGTTGCTGGTCGTCGCCATCACCGCCGCATGGACACAAACAACAAATACGTGGCGCGGAGGTCATGGTCCCTTCTGGTTCCATCACGGACCGATGGGTTTCGTCGCCCGCGAACTCGACCTGAGCGAGACGCAGAAGTCGCAAATCAAGACCATCTGGGAAGGCGAGCGGGCGAACATTTCGGAACTCGTTCGCGAGCTCGCGTCGGAGCAGAAGGAGATGGATGCGCTCCCTTTCCAAGACGGCGCACCTAACGAGGGCAGGATGCAGGATATTTCAGCACGCCAGGGTGCGACGCTGGCAAAGCTTTTGGCGGAGAAGGAAAAGCTCACGGGCAAGATCTACTCCGAGGTTCTGAATCCTGCACAACGGACGAAAGCCGATGAACTTCGGAAAGACTGGAACTCACATCTGGAACATGTCGCAGACCGGATCAGCAACGCGACAGAGAAGTGAGGACATTGTGCTACCCCGAAACAAACATTCCGTTTTATTGGCGTTCGTTTTGATGGCTGGTGCGGTTGCTGGATGGGCTTCGCCAGTGAGCAGCAAGCTGCTGGATCTCGTTCCCGAAGGAGCGCAGATCGTGGCCGGGATCGAGGACCCGCACAATCCGAACTCCAGTGGCCGGCTGCTTCTTGTCACCCATAGCTGCAATCTCGATTTCAAGGACTGGGTTGCTATTACTGGTGTCGATCCACGCCGGGAATCGGATGAGGTCATCGAGGTGGCCACATCGTCGCCGGAGGGAGAGCTTAAGGATCACCTTGTGCTGGTGGCGGGCAGGTTCGATCGGGAACATATTTTCCGCGCCGCTCTCAGAAATGGCGCGTCCCTGTCGGAGTACCGCGGGCAAGGACTGCTGGTGGTGGAGCCATTTGCGCGTGAGAGTCAGGAAATGAATGCCGCGCGCTGGATGGCCATTCTGGATGATCGCACTTCGATCTTCGGTGCTCCGGAGTTGGTTCGGCAGGCACTGGATCGGTATTTGAGTGGCGCCGGTCCGGATCCGATGCTGGTGGAGCGTCTGCTCCAACTCCATCCCGACATGAATTCGTGGAATGTGCTGGTGATGTCGGGGTCAATGTTTGCCCGGCACGTAGCTCCCGGGCAGTTGCATGCCCCCTGGGCCCACATTCTCGACGGAGCAGACGAACTGACGGTGGGGATTCACTGCGGCTCGACCGATCGGATCGATTTTGCCGTTCACGCCATGAGCAGCGAGGCCAGATCATCCCTGGCTCGACTGGCGGCCGCGCCGCGCGCGATCTCCGTCGATTTGTCCACCAGCATGAGACCCAGGCTCCGCACTCTGTCTGTCGAGCGAGGCTGCGTGCGCGGTTCATTCCTGGTGCCGGGCGAGCAATTCGAGCGTTGGCTTGCGTCGGTCTACACGCGGAGTCCGTCAGCTTCCATTCCCCAACCACGACGTTGATCGGATAACGAGACGTGGTGGCGAGTCTTCTTGCGGCTCCGATGAGCATCGTTCAACACGTAGTGGAGGGACACCGATGAAATTGAATTTATCGAATTTGACATTCCCAACAAAGTTGACCGTCGCAGGCCTGGTCGGGTGCGCGGTTGCGATCTGGATCCAGTGGTTATCCGGAGATCCTGCATATCCGAAGTTTCCTCCGGGACCAGTTTTCTTCATCGCCGTTGCTGCGATTGTCACGATTGCAGCGCGCTGGTGGTGGACCCCGCTGATGGGTTCCATGATTGCACTCCTTGTCACGTCGGGATGGTTCGCGAGGCTCCCGAGGCACATGCAGCTTCTCACCCACCCGGGCAGCATAGGGCACTTCGCTCCGGGTATCTTCCTGGGCACGCTTGGGATGATTGTCTTCCTGCTCCTTACGGATGTGGCGGGCCTGGTGGCCACAGTCCTGAATTATCGGAGCAGAAGACACGCGATAGATAGTTCGAAGATAGTGCTGCGGTCCTTCGGCGCCATTTTCGTGGTGATGGGCGTGGTGGTGATTCTAAGCGGACTCCACGCAGACCGTTATCACAACCTGATGCACATCATATGGGGTGCGCTGGCGCTTGGAGCGAGCTTCCTGGCCGGGAGAGCAGCGAAGCTATTCTGCATCGGCTCAGGGGTCTTCTATCTGACGCTGGCGGTTGTCGGGCTGACAATCGGCGATTCCGCCATGGGAAGAGCGTGGCAAGCTGGACCGATGCTCTTGCACACAGGGGACCATGTTTTTCATCTCGTACTGGCCACTATTTTTCTGAGTTTCGGGGTGGTGTCCGGACGGAAAGGCTATCAAGAAAAGCCTGTATGATTCTCGATCACCTGTGCGGCGGTCTTAACTTCACAAATCTCTGACTACACGCGTATTACTTGCCCTTTCGGCCATCGGTAATGGTAAACGCCCATCGCGCGAGGCTCAGCTGGATGAGGTGATTTCTGCTTTCTCATTGCAGCTCCTCCTAAAGCGTGAAAGGCGATCGGGCTTGTGAGAGATGCGTTGAGAGAGTTCAGGTGGATCAGGAGGAACGCACTGATAATCCAGACCGCGGCCCACAGGTTCGGGCTCCTCGAACCGGCCGGGAGGAGCACTCCGCGAACCAGGAAGACGGTGAGCTGCAGGATGGCAGCAACAACCGCAGCCGTGATGAGCTTTAGCACCGATCGTATCAACGGGCTTTCACGGGATTTCGCAATCCACAGCGCCCCAATGAAAACAAACATGAAACACGGCAGGAAAGTGTAGAAGATCGTGACCAGCAAGGCGATTGCTCCCATGAGAATGGACTCGTGAAAATGATGAAATCCGGCCATGAACCCCACGAATCCGACAACAACAATCAGTGGTCCCGGCGTTGTCTCCGCCAGCGCAAATCCGTCCAACATTTGCGGTTGGCTTAGCCAGGAGAATTTCATTACGGCTACTTGCGCGACGTACGGAATTACGGTGTATGAGCCGCCGATAGTCACAAAGGCTGTTTGAGTGAAAAAGGTGGACAGCTTCATCCAGAACGGGAAATCGCGCCCGAAGATCCCTAACAGAAGCAACGGAAGGCTTCCGATGGCGGCGCATCCATCCACGATGCGGATCGTCCGCCAAAGCACGGCGCCATATGCATAACCTACTGACTTCTGGGCAGATGCGGAGCGGTCGATCCCTCTCAGTCGTTGCAGAAGGCCCAGAAGGACACCCATAGCAACAATCATTCCCATAATCCACGGCAGCGGAATATGCAACGCGCTGAGAGCGAGAAACGATCCAATAGCTGCAAACCATTGCAGACGGGACTCGAGAGCGCGACGACCGATCTGAAAAAGTGCCCGCAAAACCAAAGCGACGACAATCGGCTTCAACGCGCGGAACAGGAGGGTCACCCACCAGACAGTCCCGTATTCGGCATAGAGCAAACTGAGCCCCAGGAGGATGGCAGTCGAGGGAAGAACAAATAAGGTACCTGCAAGGAACCCGCCTACTTTTCCGTGCAACTTCCAACCAATGTAGATGACGAGCTGATGCGCTTCAGGTCCCGGCAACAGCATGCAGTGACTCAGTGCATGGAAGAAATGGTCGGAATCGATCCAGCGCCGCTTCTCAACCAGTTCGGATTGCATGATCGCGAGATGAGCCGCTGTGCCTCCGAAGCTGATCCAACCCAGTTTCCACCAGAATCCGAGCGCTTCACGTAAGGAAGGCTGGGCGCTAGCCCCCGATCGATTCTCAGGCATGGAAATCCTGTAACCCCAGATGACATTATAACATCATAATTACGTCGAGCTTCTCAGATCTAAGGTTCGATTCAGAAGGAGGAAATCATGCCAATGCAATCCAAAACTGCCGTGAAACTCGCAACTCTTCGGCATGCTCCGTTACGCCGCGCTGCCACTTCGCGCAATCGTCGGTGGGGCTTTATCCAACACGGTTGGGCTAAGATCGTTAAGGGTCCGGACGCCTTCGCAGCGATTCTGCAAGCCCTGCACGTTCCCTTCCCGCATCTCTCGGCGTACCTCACGATTTCGGTAGAGTTGGATGACGAAGAAGCTTCGTGACGAAGCGGACGATATCACCTCGATAAGACAGTACCTCATAGTCAACCGGCTGATTGCCGATTGTTAGCGAGGTTCGCTCGATCTGAAAGATCGGAGAACCAACCTTTACCTGAAGGGCGTCAGCGACAGCTTTGGTTGCGATCACCGCCTCCAACTCGTAGTCTGCTTCGACCAGAGGGACTCCATATTCTTCTTCGAGAAGAGTGAAGATCGGATGCAGCCGTAGATCGTTGCGCACGATCTGCTTTCCAAGGAGGAGAGGCAGATAGGTCTCATCAAAAGAGATCGGCGTATCGTCGGCGAGCCGCACCCGCTTGATCTGCATCACTTTTGTCCCTTTCGCCAATTGAAGGCGTTCAGCAACGCGTGCCGAGGCGGCAATGACACCCTGGCTTACAACTCGGGCAGTGGCTCGTCGCCCGACAGATTGCATGTCCTCAACGAAGCCTTTCAACTTCGTGAGCTCTGCTTCAATCCGCGGCGAGAGAACAAAGGTTCCAAGTCCACGACGAATCTCGAGCAAGCCTCGACTAACCAAGTTCTGGATCGCACGACGAACGGTGATGCGGCTCACCTGAAATCGCTGAAGCAATTCATCTTCGGTAGGTAATTGATCTCCGGGGCGATACTCGCCCTGGGCGATTTCAGTAGCAATGGTTTCCTCGATCCTGGCATACAGCGTCGACGCAGGCATAATGACAATATAACGTCATGTCAATCTGTGCGCATCACATCGCCTCGGAAGTGAGCCTTGCGATAAGATGAATTTCTGCTCCAACCGGGGCCTTCGAAATGGGGCATCCTTTCTCATTTGAAGAGCACTTTCAGTCTTTTTCGGTAGGGCTTCATCGAAGAAAATCCCGTAACCGTCACCAATGAATCGAGAGACATCGAATTCCGGGGCCGGGCGAGACTTCTCCCCCAGACGCTCTGCGATGCCGTTCCAGGGGGTATACACCGTCCACCCACGTGGACAGGCCGAATCGCAGGCAGTTTTTCGGCCTTGGGCCCGTGCGGGGGACATACACTGGTGCGCCAACCCCCGTTGGACGTAGCGGTCACTACTTGAGATCGTAAGAATGACGACGCGGGCAATTTACCGCGTTCCCTCAGGATGCGAAGGATAATCAGATCTTTGGGCAACAAAAGCTCACGATGCCGGTGCTAGCCGTCGGCGGAGAGAAGTCTTTTGGCACTTTGCAAGCCGTCATTATGCGTCACGTAGCAACCAATGTTCGGGAAGCGATTATTGCAAGCTCCGGGCATTGGCTGATGGAAGAGCGCCCGGTTGAGACAGTGGCGTTGATTCGAGGATTTCTTGATGCCTCGCCCGAGGAGCGTCTTTCGCCGGCGGAGTATGACTTTCCTCAACACCGAAATCCAGGCACAGGAAGCTCAGAAAGGGCCGACATTCGTACGGTGGTTCTGAAGGGCGATCCGAATCAGGCTGGGGCCTATACGATCATGCTTCGAGTTCCCGCACACACGCGAATTGCAGCACACTCTCATCGCGACGACCGTGTTGCAACCGTGATCTCCGGCACTTGGCGAATCGGATACGGTGATCACTTCGACGAAACGAAACTGAAAGCTCTTCCTGCAGGAAGCTTTTATACGGAACCGCCCGGCCAGACTCATTTTGCTCAAACAGGGGATGAGCCAGTAGTAGTGCAGATTACCGGGTTATCCATCCGCTGACGAGAACGGATAAGGCCGGACTGCGGCGTTCGCAACAGCAGTCGGGCAGCTATCTAACGGTGCTACTGGCGTCCGCACACGTTTTCCATCCAGGCGAAGGCCTTATTCCGTCGACGAGACTGGCGGAGTTCCACTATCGATGAAGGTGTAGAACACAGCCACACGGCCGTCGCGTTCCTCCAGTACGTCCGTACCGGTATAGCGGAACGGTTGGCCAGGAAGTCCGCTCCCCCAACGGCACATCCCGACATTGTGCATCGTGCGAATATCGCCGACCACCGTGTAGCGGTACTCCGGGATGTGCTTACGAATTTCCGATGCTGCCTCATTGACCGCTGCAATGCCGACCAGGCGGCCACCCGGGTGTATCCATACGCAATCTTCCGTATAAGCATTGCGCATCATGGCTTCGCGCTTCACTGGATCAAGCTCGATGAAGATCTTATCGAAGTTGTGGTGCATCAGTTCTGCAGCTGTCATCTTCTCTCCCTCGTTTCTCTTTGCCAATGTAACGATCTTTCCTTTGAGCTTTCCGGCCACTCTTCTCCTGGCATTTCTCTCAAAATACTTAGAAGGAATATAGAATGGCTTGTACGAAACGGCTACGATTGTACGAAAACGCCATGGGCGAGAGCCGCAAAAGGAGGACGACAGATGCAGGCTTCTGAGGGATCGGACACATTTGAGTTTCGTTCTCCGCACGGTATGAAGGCGGCGCACAGCAGACTTCGAACCTTCGCGGGCATAGCGGTTCGTCACCTGCAGCACTTCAACCACCCAGGCCGTGCCTGGCACGATTTGTCGGGTCCGCAAGACACTCTCACAGTTGTGCTCGCGGAGATAGGCGGCAGATGTGAGGCCCGCACAAATCTGCATCGTCCCGCTGCCCTGGAACGTCAACGGCCTAATCACATCAGTTTTGTCCCGGCAGAGATGAGGGTCTGGGGCTATACGGACAACATGGAGTCTGTACGCGAACTTCGCCTGAGCTTCGACAGGAAATCTCTGGGAGATTGGTTCGGCCCCGATCTGGACCCGGGCAACGCAGGAAACCCTGAGCTGATGCTTCATGACAAAAGAGCGGTCGAGTGCGCGCGACTCCTTGCTGCCGAATGTGACGCATCTGACCCGAGTGCAGAATTGTACGGAGAAGGACTCACGATCGCCCTCCTGAGCGCCTGCTTCCAGGGACGACCCCAAAAAGAGAACTCAGGACTATCGGTCTCACAACTCCGTCTCGTTCTCGACTTCATCCACGAGCATCTCGATTCATCCGTTTCTGTTTTCCAGCTTGCCCGTCTGGTCGACCTGTCATCCTCGCAATTTGCAAGGATGTTCAAGGCGTCTACAGGAGTATCCCCGCATCGCTATCAACTAAACACCCGGATCGGCAAAGCGCAGGAGCTACTGCTGATGAGAGGAGAGAGCCTTTCCATGGTGGCTGTGGCAACAGGTTTTGCAGATCAGAGCCACTTCACGCGGACGTTCAAGAGGGTCACTGGAGCTACACCGCACGAGTGGCATCAGAATCGCAACCCTTAAAGGATGCGATATGAAACTTATGAGATAAGGTCGCCTTTCTGATACCGCGCCGTGCTGATTACTCTGACAAATCATCTTGTGGTTATTGACTTCCGACAAGGAAGTATCTCAACTGCCGAGAAGAGGCCAATGCGCTAATCGACCTAGGGTTGAGCGGCATTCCGAATCTGTGCGGGGGGGCGGCTTGTGAAGGCCGTCCCTGCCGCGACCATGTGGTTGTTGACCTCTTACGTGACGGCGAAGAGGATGGTCGTAACTTACAGAAAACAAGCGTCACGGATGGCTTCTTTTGGAGCTGTAAGGAACGATCAGGAACGGGTTACCCCGTAACAACCCACGACCTCGGCCTTTCTATTCGGAATCGGGTGAATCAAATGCTGGACAGAGCCTCGCCGCTTATGAAGCGTGTTGCAACGCCATGGTTTCGATTGCACCGGGCAGGTGAGGCAAGGCACTCTCGTCTCGCGGTTTCCACGCCTTCACGGCGCCGCAGACGATTATTGAATACCGGGGTGCGTAGCTGGAAAGACGGCGGTTGGTCGAACCTGAGCAAGCAGATCCGTCAGATCCGATATCCCCGACTTGTCGAGCTGTTCTACTGCCGCAATGAGCCTGCTCCGAAGCTCCTCATCGGCGAAAGCCTCTGTCAGCCAGTGGAATTTCTCTACTGTCCTTTCCCAGGACATTGGATTTGTCAGGCCTCCCTCGTAGCCGTTCTGTTCCTTCACAAAGACATGTTGGCCCTTAGTGCGAATAGTGACACGGGCGCTTAGCTCATGGGGATAGCGAGCGCTGAAACGCTCGTCAGGACGAATTTCGACACGCCTCAGTAAAACCTGGGCATCCGGAGCCTGGATACGCGCCTCTTCCAGTTGCGCAGGCCCAAGTTGATCGTCGAGCAGCGCGGCCGCGATGAGGTATTTCAGGTTGTAATCGCCCTGCTCTTTGACCTGTGGGTGGTCCTTGGCGCCGAAGCCCCCACCACCTGCGAAATCGAAGGCCCCCTGGAAGACGTCGCACCGCACGTCCTTAACGTCGGCCGCTGTCAAACTGTTGCGACGCCTCAGATCCAGCACGGCTTCCAGTACAGGTTGACCATGGATCAGCGAGCACTATTTCTTCATGACAGTCTGTTTGACGACGTCGAGCGAGGGATCCTCCCAATTCACAGAGATGGGCTGTGCAAACATGAGTTCCAGTCCGAAAGGGCCTTCGAACAAACCTTTCGGACCTGTGAAACCATGCTTGGCCAAAGAGGCAGCGTAGACGGAGCGCATACCGGTCATTCCGGGTGAGAAACCCTTCCACTGCGAAACTGGCTCGGCGTGAACACAGGCCAACGAGATGTTGTCAACAGTCGCAATTGGGATTGCATTGGCGATTTCGTCGGCGGAGAGTCCGAAGATTTTCCCCGCGCCCGCTGCCGCGGAGATCGCGAGTTGCGTAGCATGGTTGAAGCCTTTCGCCATTACGGGTATGGCGGCCGTGAACCTGCATTGGATTTCATATGCTACGGCGAGTGCCAACATGAATTCCTCGCCTGAAGCGCCTGCTTGTTCGGCTGCAGCAAGGATGGTCCCAAAGTTGTCACTTGGGTGACAAAGGCCCCCAATCGCCATATAGCTATCCAACAAATCCACATAGCGCACCAGGCTCGAGTTAAAAAGCGCCGCTTGATCTGCTGATGTCTTGCCGCCCCCGATCAGCGTGCAGCGACCGGGAGTTCTATATTCCTCGAACTGTTCACGCAGCGCATGGAACGGCCTACCTTGGAGCCCAGCAATCGCACACCCGAGGCTGTCCAGAATATTACGCTTGAAGAGTTGTCGGGCATCGGATCTTAAGTGCTCTGGTCGAGCTGAATCGGCAAAGACGGCGATCTGCTCGACTGCTGAGCGCACTTCTACCTCTCGCGGAGTTGGCATGAGTTGCGGCATTGTTCATTCTCCTCAATTGAAGCTGTCTGCTGGTTCGATCGATCTGGATGGTGCACGCGTCTTCATAAACCCGCGCACAAGGTCCGCAATCTCGTCTGCCTTGGTATCCAGCGCGAAGTGCCCCGCGTCGAGTACGACGACCTTCGCATTTGGGACATCTGCGCGATAGCGTTCTGGCTCGCCGAGATCAAACGAGAGATCATGCTTGCCCCAGATGACAAGGAGCCTTGGCTGCGTTCTCCTCATCCACGCCTGCCACGTTGTATAGGCGTCGACGTTGGTGCGGTAGTCATAGAAGAGGTCGCTTTGGATCTGCGCCTGCCCTGGCGCATTAAGAAATGCATACTCGTCGGTCCACAGATCCGGATCATAGAGCTCAACGTTCGGGTCGTCGCCGACGTGGCGTGTCTTAGTAGTAGTAAGCGCCAGTAGGTTGCTACGCAACGCCTCTTCATGGGCGGGTCGGTCCACCCAGAATGCCCTGCGTGTCGCCCAGTTCGCGCCAAGGCCATCGTTATGGGCAACCGCATCCTGCACGATGAGAGCCTGCACCCGCTCCGGATGTGCCAGGGCCATGCGAAAGCCGACCGGCCCTCCATAATCCTGCATGTAGACCGTATAGTGCGCCATACCGAGCGTTTCCGTGAAGCCGTTCATTAGTTCGGCGATGTGATCGAAGGTGTAAGCAAACTGTTTTGGGTCAGGCCAATCGCTGTGTCCAAAACCTGGATAGTCGGGCGCAACCAGATGGTAGTTGTCTGCAAGCCGTTTCAGCAGCGGCTGAAACATCCGAGATGACGATGGAAGACCGTGCAGCAAAGAATGGTGGGAGCACTCTTTGGTCCTGCTTCCCTGTAGAAGATGGAGATACCTTCGACCATCACTGTGCGATAAGATACCTGCTGTTCCACTGATCCCGCCTCTCTTTGTGCGTCCGAACAAAAGGTTGTGGCGAATTCAACCGCGATCGTCGTTCAAGGCTTGAAAGGTAAATCTTGTCATCTATTCGCGCCCCTCTCGCGGTTCCACCGTGCCGTTCAACGACCGCCTCCCCACCCCTTAGGGACGGGGAGACGAAAGTTGTCTCCTGCCGCCGTTTACTTCGGCAGCTCGCGGCCCGGCGCCCGCCTCGTGACTTCCTGGACGATCCACGCGTTGCCATCGGGATCTTTAAAAGCAACGTAGGAACTGTAGCTCTTACGCTCAGGATCAGGGCCGCTGATGCGCGCCTCCGGGGAGAAGGGCGAGCCGTGGAAGACCTCGGTCGCCTCGATCCCGCTGGCCACTATTTGCTTGTGAGCCGCCTCGATGTCGGAGACGATCAGCCCGCCACGGAACGAGCCTGGCTTGGCGTCCGTAACTCCTTTCCCAAACGTGAGCGAGGCCGCCGAGCCCGACGGCGTTAGCTGAACAGCGCGAAAATCAGCGCCATTGACGACATCGTCATCGACTCGCCACCCGAGCTTTGTGTAAAACGCCTTCGCGCGATCCACGTCCGAGACGGGAACAATAGCGACTTCAAACTTCATATCGACTCTCATGTGAAACCCCTTTTCCTTGTCGTTTGGTCTCACGAGACTATGCGGCTCGTAAGTTTACTGGGACCGCGCACACAGCGTTTTAGGGCTGTGCCTGCGAGGTCTATGCTTTGAGAAAGGCCAACAATTCGGCGTTGATCTGATCTGCGTGTGTCGTGCACAGGCCATGGGGAGCGCCAGGGATCACCTTCAACGTCGCATTCTTCACAATCTTGGCGGAGACGTACGCCGAGTCAGCGATCGGAACGATTTGATCTGCGTCTCCGTGAATAATCAGAGTCGGGACGTCAATCTTCTTCAGATCTTCGGTGAAATCAGTCTCCGAGAAAGCCTTGACGCATTCGTAAGAGGCAACCACCGACGATTGCATTCCCTGGAGCCAGAACATATCGCGAACACCCTGCGAAGGCTTAGCATCAGGCTTGTTA
>Ga0207098_10046_pt1 | contig 35858 bp, 36 predicted proteins | sample Alteio_BWMinHeat_84_FD_153548 | JGI IMG/M metagenome (GOLD analysis project Ga0207098, IMG submission 153548) | Enriched cells from forest soil in Barre Woods Harvard Forest LTER site, Petersham, Massachusetts, United States -... | ecosystem: Environmental > Terrestrial > Soil > Temperate forest >...
CCGAGGCGGCCGAGGATCTCAACCTGACGCAGGATCATCGCGGCTTGATGAAATGCATGCCAAACACGAGCGGTCGCCCTTTGTACTTCTCGTAAGCCTGCAGGTACTCGGCGCGTTCGAATAACGGCCGGACAGATTCATCAATTGCCCGTTCCGCTGTGAACATATGAATAAGTCCGCTGTCCGCAGCGACTCGTCGCAGTTCCTCAAGATCTGTTGGATAGTGTTCGATCTCGATGGTCTGACCCTCGCTGACGAACGTCCGTTTCATTCCTGCGCGGATTGCGGCCGGATGAAAGTCGGTGATGAGCATCGCGCCTCCGGCGCGAAGGATGCGGCTCCATTCTCCAAGAGCACGTGCCGCGGCCGGTACGTGTGCGAGCGCAAGAGTTGACACGATCAAGGCTGCAGATGCGTCGGCGATTTCGGGTAGGTAAGCTGCTGCGTCGTTGCAAATTGTCTGCGCCTGAGGATAGTGCGCCTTCAACCGTTCGAGCATTTTGCGAGACGGATCCACGCCGATAAGTTCGGACGGATTTCGGGAAAGCATCTCCTGCCAATGCCGTCCGGTACCGCAACCTACGTCCACGACGATCTTACCTTCGATCGATACGCGTTCGAGCAATTTGGTAAAGAGCGGCGATTCCAGAGCAAAGACAACGTTTTCCGGCTGCGCATCATACGTTGCCGCCCACCGATCGTATCCTTCAACCGCTCCGACGGCCTGCAGCCCGGTGCTAACGCGTCGGCCAATCCGGCGAATGAAACCCATGATCATATGAGCGTCCATTGTAGCTCGGGCACGAGTTGAACCCCGTCAGACTAACCACGCGGTCAGGTCATGGTTCAGCATCGAAGCGAGCTTTGTAATGTCCTCACGGTAATAACCGATCAGGAACTGACGATCGCCGGGATCCATCACGAGTTTCGCGGCTCGTCGAAACAGAAGTCTGCTGATCGATGATCGTACCCAGGAAGGGGCAAGGTCGCTCAGCCGGTGCGTGATTTCGAAATGTTTCACAGCATAATTGGTCGCGGCAAATCGGGGTGCCCGGCGTTGCAGGCTTTTATGCGATGTGTCAGGGCAAAAGGTGGAATCAACGTCCAGGAACTGAAAGAGGTCCGAAAGGAGTTCTTTGGGCCGGCCCCAGGATTCTTCATACCAGTAGATTCGGATGTTCGTTCTTGGAAAACGGCTGAGGAACCTCTGTACCTGCTCGTGATACAAACCGACCTCGAGCAGAGGAAAGTAAGGGCCAAGGGTTCGATCCCGATTGCGCATACATTTGCCGATATGCTCGCGGAAAGTAGAGCGAGTTAGTCCAACAGTCAGCTGATGCAGATACTGCGAGAACGCCCGCTCTGCAGGGTCGCGCAGCATCATGATGATTTTCGCGTTGGGAAATCGAGAGGAGATATTGTGGGCAGCGGTCTCCGACCACAGGTACGCGGCCGATGCTTCTCCAATTGCCTTTTCCGTTGTCGCTTTCCCGAACAGCCTCACGTATTCTTCCCATTCCGAGACGAGCCATCCGAACGGCGGCACCGGTTGACCGTCGGCCAATACTTCCGGAAGCTTCCGCGACAATCGGCGGACGTGACGGAGATGAACCGGACTGAGATTGCCGGTTCGTATTTCAGAGGAGAAGTAGCAAGGTTCTTTGACCGGGCTCATGTAAATTTGCGGATGCTGGCGGAGATAGTGATAAAGAGATGTAGTCCCCGCCTTACCTGTTCCAACAAGGAAAAAGTTCGGCTGCACCGGCGCATGCATGCGCACAATCTCGGCTGAAAAAGAGAGATTTGCAACCATTTTTACCCGCCTACGAAGATAATTCACCTCATGCTTGAACGATGGCGGGCCGTTGCGCTGGCAGCGGTGGTGTTGCAGATTCCGTTTGAGCTGCGGTTTACTCTATTCGGCCTTAGTAATCTCAAATGGACTTTCATAGCGCTGGTGTTGATCAGCATGCCGGTCATTCTCCGGAACTGGAGGGAACTGGCGAGCGATCGCCTCGTGCAGGCGGCTGCTTTATTCGTCGCTATTCAGTGGATCGCAGCTGCTTACGCTCCGGACTTTCATATCAATGCTTTTAAAGCCGCTACCCGCTTCAGCGCGGGTCTTCTCCTTCTCGCGCTTGCTCGGCTTTCGGATCGCCCGGAATCGATTAGCCGAACGTGGATTATTGCCTCGGGGATCGCCGCAGCTTATGCACTGCTGTCGTATGCAGGATTTGGATCTCGCTGGCCATTCAGGACCGAAGAGTTTTACATCGGCCAGATTCAGAGATTGAGCGGATCTTTCGAATATCCGAATACGGCTGCCGCTTATTTTGCAATGTCATTACCCATTGTCTGGTGGAGTTCGGTTCGAAGGGTCCTGAAGTGGACAATTGCATTTTTGTTATGGTGTTCCATCGTATTGACACTGTCCAAAGGCGCTTTGGTTGCGGTACCGCTGGTTGTTTTATGTGCAGCGTTCTTTTCGGGATCGCGGCTGGCCAGGCTGCGGACGGCCGCGGAGTTGGTCGCGATTGGCGTTGCGGCCTACATTGTTCTGTTGCCTCTCAATCCGTACCTGGCTGAACGGATTAACGGTCCGAGTGTACAGAACCCGATTGCTGCGGAATATCAAACACCATGGAACTACATTCAGCAACAGCCAGAGGCGAAGGATCAGATTCTCCTTCACATCCGGAATACTGGAATTACGAAATGGCGGTCCGAGGGGTTGCAGAGCATCGGGGTCAGCTACCGGTGGTGGAACATGGAAACGGAGAAGTTCCTGAAAATCCGGCCGCTGATCACGAAACTTCCCAGAGACGTCGGTCGAGACGAAACGGTGGAAGTTCCGACTGCATTTCAAACCCCCAGCGAACCCGGGACGTACGTTCTGGTGGTTGAACTCTTCGGACATGACCTGGATTGGTTTAGTCAAACGGGCGTAAAGCCCGCTCTAATTCAAGCGGATATCCAGCCCGGGATTGCAAAATCGGTCGGTCATACGGACCTTTCTGCTCTCTATCGAAAAGGACAAACTGTGGGTTCGCTGACGGCATCAGTGCCCCGGTCGTCGCTGTGGCGGGCGGCCGCGAAGATGTTTCTGGATCATCCTTTCGGAGTTGGTCCCGATAATTTCCGGCTCGAATATGGTAAATATCTTGGAGCATCACGTTGGGACACGCATATTTATTCGAACAATCTTTATCTCGAGTTGCTGACCGGCAGCGGGCTTGTCGGACTAGCTGCATTTGGATTCCTCATGTCTTCAATACGATGGCGCTTGGACCCACCGTGTCTGGCCGTTGCCATCTTTCTCATCCACGGGCTGGTGGATGTCTTTCTGATGACCACCCCTATTTATTTCGGCTTTTGGCTATTGCTGGGAATGCGTGAGGAAGTTACAATGCGCTCACCTGCCACTCCCCCCGTTTGGTCTGGACGAGAAGGATTTTGATGGCTGATATCCTGCTGACGCACGCATATTTCCTGAAGTACGACATCATCGAAAAGCGGGTGATGAAACCGTACCCGCCCCTCGGCATTCTTTACCTTTCTGCATACCTGAAGCGTGCAAGATTTTCTGTGGACGTGTTCGATGCGACGTTCCGGGATCCTAAAGACTTTGAGGAAACGGTCCGTCGCACACGACCCCGGATTGTTGGCATTTACGCCAATATCATCACTCGCGACAACGTATTCCGAATGGCTCGCATCGCGAAAGACAACGGTGTGGAGTTTGTTATCTGCGGTGGCCCTGATGCGCCGGAATGGGCAGAGCTCTATCTGGAAAATGGGGCCGACATCATCGGTACGAATGAAGGCGAACGGACTTTGGAGGCTCTGATTCCGTGGCTGAACGAGCGCGGGATGTCCGGACTCGAGGACTTTCAGGGAATTATCTTCCGCCGTAATGGACGTCTGTTCCGCACGGCTCCGCGCCCCGTCATAACGGATCTCGATAGCTTGCCCTGGCCCGATCGCGATGTGCTCGTCATGGAAGACTATTTCAAGGCATGGAAATCGAAACACGGGGAGTCGTCCGTGTCATTGATTACAGCCAGGGGTTGTCCCTTCCATTGCGCATGGTGTTCGGCCGAAGTATTTGGACATTCGCATCGCCAGCGGTCACCGAAGAACGTCGTCGACGAGATGGTGATGATCAAGGAAAAGTACAGCCCTGACATCATGTGGGTTTCCGACGACGTCTTGACGATCAATCGCCGGTGGTCGCTTCAATTCTTCGAGGAAGTCAAACGTCGCGGCGCACAGCATCCCTATGAGTGTCTAAGCCGTGTGGATCTTGTGGACCGGCCGATTTTGCAGGGACTGAAGGACTCCGGATGTTTTCGTATCTGGTACGGCGCCGAGTCAGGCTCCCAGCAGGTCCTCGACAGCATGGAAAAGGGAACGACAGTCGAGCAGATCCGTGAAGCGGCCAGGATCACGCAGGATGTTGGGATTCAAGCCGGATTTTTCATCCTCCTTGGATATCCGGAGGAGACGACCAAAGATATTCGGAAGACGATCGATCTGCTCAAGACGGCGCGGCCCGACGTTTTTGGTACGTCAGTCGCATTTCCGATGAAGGGGACCGAGTTCTACAAGCGCGTCGGCGATCGAATCATTCCCGACCAGAACTGGTCGTCGCGGAATCAGAATAAACTTCTGTTCAAAGCACGATACCCGCGTTTGTATTACTGGTTCGCCATCCGGTGGCTGGTCAAGGAAGTGAATGTCGACAAGATGTGGCGCCAGCGGAAAAGACCCTACCGGAAGATTCTTACGGAAGCACTGAAGATCGCGGTTGCACGAACCGGCGTAGCTGCCATGGATCTGGGGTCCTTCTACCGGACGCAGCCGAAACGGTTGACCCCGTGAAAGTCGGGTTTGATGCGACAGTTCTGCACGGCCGCAAGTCCGGAGTCGGGTATTACTGCGAAGAACTCCTGAAGACGATGGTTTCCATCGAGCATGAAACGGAGTTCTTTGTTTTTTCCCACCAACCCATAGCGACGAAATTCACAGGCTCCAACGGGAACGTCCGCTTCTCGAAGTCGAACTTCTTCCCGATCCGTGCTCTTTACCTGCAGGCGCTTTTACCGCGGATCCTTGCGAAGGAAAAGCCGGACCTCTGCCACTACACCAATTTCCTCGCCCCGGTATTTGACGACATCCCATACGTTGTGACGATTCATGACATGACATTGGAACGTGCCTCTGCCCACCCGCCCGTCAAGCGGTTATATACGAGGCAGTTGTTGCCGGATGTGGCACGCCGCGCTCGCCTGATCATCACTGTGTCCGAGCATTCGAAATGGGAGATCGTGAGATACCTCGGAATTTCAGCAGATCGTATTCGAGTTATTCCTCTCGCGGCTTCGCCGGAATTTCATCACGTTTCGGAACCCGATCGGCGGGCGATCCTTAAAGAGTACGGCTTGAAAGCACCTTATCTGCTATTCGTCGGAAATCTCGAGCCACGCAAGAATTTACCCAGGCTCATCGAGGCTTTTGCGAGTATCAAAGATAAGAACCATGAGTTGGTCATCGTCGGAAAACCCTGGTACCGTGGCGGCGATGCTCTGAGGGCAGCGCAGGTGTTCGGGGTTAGTCATCGAATCCGGTTTCTCGGATACGTTGAACGAACGCATCTGCCGGCGCTGTACAGCGGCGCGACCGCGCTTGCCTACCCCTCGTTGTTGGAAGGCTTCGGACTTCCGGTACTCGAGGCGATGGCTTGCCGAACCCCGGTCATCACGTCGAATACGTCGTCACTAAAGGAAACCGCAGGTGACGCAGCATTGCTGGTTGATCCCACAAACGTTTGCTCGATCCAACAAGCTCTCTCCGATGTCGTAGAAGATCGGCGCCTCGCTGTCTCACTGGCTGATCGCGGTATTGTCCAGGCGGGAAGATACTCATGGGACACAACCGCAGCGCTTACGCTGGCAACTTACAACGAAGCCATGCACACTTCACGATCGGCGGTTGCCGTAACAGGCAATCATCGCGACGATGGTGCCCTGGCTCAGGCAATCCAACGCACTCTGAACTACTCTGCGATGTTCCAATATCCCCTGCGCACGGAGGAACTGCGCGAACGTCTTTTCGACATTAGAGTCGATGCTGCACCGTTTGAGCAGGCGTGCCGCGCACTCCATCTTCCTCGAGTCGGGGACTTCATCGCCGTCGATCCTGACTTCGTACCGGTGCGTCAATTCCGCGAAACGATCAGCGATCGTGCCATTCAGGAATTGTGGCCGAATCTGAAGACTCTTTGCGGCATCCCGTTCGTTCGTATGGTTGCATTCTCCGGGGCGACAGCCCACCGCAACATGTCGAACACTCAGGATGTGGACCTGTTTATGGTTGCGGAAGACGGGAAACTTTGGGCGACATTTCTCATTGCGATGGTGTGGGCAAAGATTAAGGGTTTGCGCCGCCGTCTCTGCATGAATTATTTGATCACCACGAGTTCTCTGCCGCTTTTTGAATATGACATCTTTACGGCACAACAGGCCGCGTCATTGAAGCCGATCTTCGGCAAAGCGACTTACGATGCATTCATCGAAATGAATTCGTTCGTCAGAACTCGTTTCCCGAACTTCAATCCACAGGTGCACCGGCAGGTATATCCTGAGATCGAGCCATCGAAGGCAAAGGGACTGATTGAAGCGGTCCTTAGATGCGGGCCCGTCCAGATCTTGGAGCAGCTCAGCCGGTGGTTACTCGGAACCTACCTTCGTAGAAAGGCCGATCAGGCTTCGCTCACGGGTACCGTCGACGTCCTGCTCGAGCGACGGCGCTTGAAGCTCCACATGAATAGCCATAAGCAGGACGTACTCCGCCACGATACGAAGAAAAGCGAGCCGGTGGTAACCGCTGTTTTTTAGTGGTTACCACCCCATGCCATGCTCTATGCGACCACGGGACAGGGTGGTAACCACCAAAGAACGGTGGTTACCACCGGTTTACACGCCGTTGCGAGTGCGTTCGCTCCAACCGTGGATCACCGTTAGCGCCAGGATCTTTACATCCAGCCAAATCGACCAGTTTCGAACGTAGTACAGATCGTGACGCAAACGTTCTTCTACGCTCGTGTAACCGCGCCAGCCGTGGACCTGGGCGTAGCCGGTGATGCCGGAGCGGACAGTATGCCGGACGTCGTAGTGTGCATGTTCCTTTCCGAATTCGCTGGTGAATTCGGGACGTTCAGGACGAGGTCCCACAAGACTCATGTCGCCGCGGAGGACGTTCCAAAGTTGCGGAAGTTCGTCCAGACCGCAGCGGCGGAGATAATTGCCGATCCGAGTACAGCGCGGATCATTCGGCGGCGACCAGATCGCGCCGAGCTGCCCTTCCGCGTCTTCATTCATCGTTCGAAACTTGATGATGTTGAATTGCCGGCCGTTCAGACCGACGCGTACCTGACGATATAAAACAACGCCGCCGTCGCTTAGTTTGATGACGGCGCCGATGAGTACAAGCAGCGGCGAAAGGACGATCAGGCCGCCTGCTGCAAGGGCAATGTCGAGGCCCCGTTTAACAAAACCACTCCATCCGCGGAGTGATCTATGAGGGCTCGCGGGCAAAATTGCGGCGAGCGATTTCGGGCGCTCGACTCTCGATGATTTGTCGGACATGCGACTGGAATATCCCACGCGAAAATCTCTCCGTTCCCTGGCAAACTCGTTGCGGCGGCCACTCACGTTCTTCAAACCGCCGGACAGCGTCGACGACGTCATGTTCGTGTTGCTCGGCGAAGAACAACCCATTTATACCGTCGCGTACGATTTCGGCGAGTCCCCCGGCACCGTACGCAATAACAGGACATCCGCAGCTCTGCGCTTCGACAGCAACCATTCCGAAATCTTCGCGCGCCACGTAAACGAGGGCTCGCGCCGCCCGGTAGAGGCGCCGCAGTTCGTCGTTTGAAACCCGGCCGCGAACATCAACGATCGACGCAGCGATGCCGCGAAGTCTCTCCAACTCGGGGCCGGCGCCTGCAACAATCAAACGCCTGCCGAGCGAGTTGAACGCACGAACCGCTACGTCCAGACGTTTGTACGATACAAGAGCACCCGCCGCGAGATAGAAGTCCTCACGCGCGTGCGCCTGCAATGGAGTAAAGAATTCGGTGTCGATCGGGGGAGGAACGACGTCTGATTCGCGGCCATAATAACGCCGAATACGCTCCCGCACAAAGCGCGAATTGGCGATGAAATGGTGAACCCTCTTGGAGGACTCGCAGTCCCATTGCTGAAGCCGTTTCCGAACTGCAGCAAAAACGAGACGGGCGGGAAGACTCATTTGGTAGTCTTCTTCGGCGTCCCAGATATAACGCATCGGAGTGTGGCAATAACAGATATGGGTGGCGCCGGCGGGCCTTACTCCCTTTGCCACAGCATGGCTGGAACTCAGGACGAGATCGTAACCGGCGAAGTTCCAGGATTCCACAGCACGCGGAAACAATGGGAGAAGGTTCCTGTAAATACGATAGATTCCCGGGATCCGGTCGAGATATGAAGTGACAATCGGGTGCGATTCGATAAGCCGCGAGACTTTTCCGCGCTCGTGAAACAGCGTGAAAATCGTTGAATCCGGAAATATTTCAAGGAGCGCTTCGAGAACTCTTTCACCGCCGCGCATTCCATTGAGCCAATCGTGAACGATTGCCACGCGCATATAATCGACGCCGGACTATAGCATTTATCCACTTCAACCGCATGAAGGCACTGATTCAAACGAATACCCGCAAACTGACGATTGTCCTGGTTCTGGCGGGATTCGTGTTATTCGGCCAGTCGCTTAACGATCCGTTTCATTTCGACGATGTACTGATTATTAACGACAGCAATGTTGCGAATGCGGCAAATTGGCAGCACTTCCTCAATCCCTTACAGCTAAGGCAATTCACATTTTTCACGTTCTATTTGAATCATCGGGTTGCGGGAAATAATCCGGGAGGCTATCACCTCGTCAATGTCGCGATCCACATCGCGAATGTGGTGTTGTTCTTTGCGTTGCTTCGTAGTTTCCTCGATACACAGTTTGCATTCATTGCCGCCTTTATATTCCTCGCGCACCCGATTCAGACGGAGCCCGTGATGTATGTCTATCAGCGCTCCGTGTTGCTGGCGTGCTTCTTCTCTTTGCTGGCGCTAGTCTCTTTGCAGCGAAACCGAATGTGGATCGCCGTGCTGATGTTCTTCTTCGCATTCGAGTCAAAAGAATCATCGGTCGCCGTGCCATTACTAGTGGCAATAATGTATTTGATTCACAGCCGCGGAGCGGCGAAAGAGTGTAGCCCCGGGCGTGAGCCCGGGGCTACACTCTTTCGCCGCTCCGCGGCTGGACTTCTTCTGTTGGTGCTTGCCCTATCGGCTACTGCTATCGGGATCCTGATCTACCAACAGGAAAGCACCGTGGGAATCGGAGCAGCGCAGAAGGTTTCACCCATCGCGTACATGCTGACGGAGACGCGTGTCGTTTACACGTATCTGCGGCTTCTTGTGTTTCCGTTTCCACAGTCGCTGGAATACGACTTCGCCTCATTGAACGGACCGACGTCGAAAGTTGTGGTGCAGATCTTGGGAGTGCTGTTGATGATCGCGATGGGATTCTGGCTCGCCCGCCGGGAACATTGGCGGGTGACCGGACTCGCAATTCTGGCGTTCTTTGTTCTACTGGCGCCAACTTCCAGCATTATCCCCAGCACGGATTTTGCGTTCGAGCATCGGCTCTACCTACCGATGCTGGCGTTTTCAGTGTTTGCCGGATCGATCATCGTCCGGCTGAAACGGCCGGTTCTGGTGGCGGCGCTTCTGCTTCTGATTTTGTCGATCACGACAATTCACCGGGGAACGGTCTGGGCGTCGGACGCTGCGCTTTGGGAAGATACCGTTCGCCACGTCCCCGGTAAGGCTCGGGCGTGGTTCAATCTTGGTGGCGCATACATTCAGTCCAACCCGGATCGTGCGCGGGTTGCCTACAATCGCGCTATTGAGTTGAAGCCGGATTTTGCGCAGGCTTATTACAACCTGGGCGTGATCGACCAGTTCAAAGGAAATTACCGTCAGGCGGCGGCATATTACGACCAGACGGTAAATCTTGACCCCGGCTATTGGCCCGCTTGGAACAACCTGGGCAACACCTTGATGTCGCTCGGAGATAAGGAATATGCTCTGAAGGCGTTTGAGAAGACATTACACTTGAATCCGGACCACTGGCCGTCGCAATATAACATTGCGATAGTTCATTTTGACGCAGGCCGTTTTGCAGAAGCTATCCCCCGGCTTCGAACGGTTTTGGATTGGCGTCCTGATTTCCGCGATGCACGATACTTGCTTGCTGTTTCGCTGTCTAATACAGGACAACGAGAGGAAGCTGACCGTGAATGGCGGAAGTTAGGTAAAAACGTCGGGCAGCTCCCCCTGCCCGCCACGATTCCAGGAGTAACGCGATAGGCGTTGTCAGGAGATATCAATGAAAAACGCGTCACTTGCGTTTGTGTTCATTCTTGTTATGGCTACGGTGGGATTCGGGCAAACCACGTTCTATTATCCGCATGTTGCAAACGGAGTCCTCGGGGGCAACACCATCTGGAAGACAACCATATTCCTAACGAACCCCGCGGCCATCGGAACCGCGACTGCGAGCGGTTCGATCACTTTCATGCAGGATAATCCGAATGACTCAACCGCAGCCGGAACAGCATTCACGATCAGCTTCACGGATGAAAACGGTGCTCCGGCCGGCAGCGGCAACACAATTCCGTTTCAGATTGCGGGCGGACAGACGCGAAAGTTTACATCCACGGGTGCGGGCAGTTATGCCGGCGGATTTGCGATTGTGTCGGCAAATGGCGCGATCAATGGGACGGCAATCTTTTCCGAATTCAACGCAGCCGGCAAGCTGATAGGCGAAGCGGGCGTCCCCGCGGGTTCCGCGGTGAACAAACAGGCGATTTTCGTCGATACCCTGGGCGGTTACAACATCGGAGTTGCATTCGCGAATCCGGCAACATCCAGCGCAAGTATCACACTCCAATTGTTGAACGACAACGCGCAGACCGTTGCAACGACGACGCAAACATTGGGCTCTAATAATCACAGTGCGCATTTTGTCAGCGAACTGTTTCCGACCGCTCCACAACTAGCCGGAACAATGCAGATCATCAGTAACGTCGCGATGCCTGCCATAGCACTGCGATTTGATCCGACTTTTTCCGTATTCACGACGCTGCCGCCTGTGACGATCTCGTCGTTATTGATAGAGCCAATGAATGCAGTCGCGCGTCTGCTGATATCCCTTCATCTTCACGTCGTTTGAGCCGCGATTCCGTTTAATGGAATCGTCATTCTCTGCCGAACCGGTGGTAACCACCGTTTTGTGGTGGTTACCGCCCCAAGCCGTGGTTATAACGAGCACCGAACAGGGTGGTAACCACCACAAACCGGTGGTTACCACCGGCTTATGGCAACCTCCGTGCAGTGACTACGAAGTCGTTTGTATTTTTGCAAGGAGAGTTGCCTAAATGAGACGCGTTCTACTCGCTTTCATGTTCGTTGTTGCGTTCAGCGCGATGGGATCCGCGCAACAGTACACTTACTATTTTCCACATATCGCAGTCGGTACGTACACTGGCGGTTCATGGCAGACGACTATCTTCCTTACGAACGCGTCTGCGCCCGGAACGGCAGCGAGTGGAGCGATAACGTTCACGGCGGATGACGGAACGGCATATAACGTTCAATTTGTCGATAGTGGAGGCAATCCTGTCGGAAGTGGAAACACCATTCCGTTCCAAATGAACGCTGGAGAGACTCGCAAGTTCATTTCGGTCGCCAATGCCGCTTTAACAACAGGGTATGCCACAGTGACCTCAAATGCGGCGGTTCTTGCCAACGCCATGTTCACGCAGTTAGACGGCAATGGCAACATGACGGGTGAAGCCGGCGTTCCAGCCGCAATTCCGCTTGGCCGCCAAGCCATATTTGTGGATACAACGAATGGCTTCCACACCGGCGTTGCGATAGCGAATCCCAACACGGCTTCGCTGGAGGTACATTTCGAATTGCTGAACACCACGGGACAGATGATCAGCTCGCAGGTGCGGACTTTGCCTCCGCTTCAGCACATTGCGATGTTTGTCGACCAGCTTTTCCCGGGCACTCCTCCAATGATTGGACGGCTTCAGTTCTATTGCACCAATCCGATGGTGTCGGTAGCGCTTCGATTTTCTCCGAGCTACGCGCTGTTTACGACGCTGCCGCCAGTCGCCATTGCAGGGTTGATTCAATCAACGATTGATTTTCCGGCGATTATCCGGCGCGATAGGTGGGCAACGGCTTAGCCGATGAAGTAAAGCCGTTTCGAAACAACCCATGCGTTGCTAGTATGTGGGTGTGATCACCAGCCGCGGCGAAATCCGGACATTTCTTGAGAATTTGAAGGAAAGGTTTCTCGAGACGCCGAGCGTCTTAAGTGTCGAGCGATCCATCAGCAACAAGATGGATGAAGTCATCCGCGGCTTCTGGACGAGCGCCGATCTTCCGTCCGGCGGGTTTGCGCTATTTGCAGTGGGTGGGTACGGCAGGGAGACGGTTCATCCTGAATCCGACATCGACCTGTTGTTCTTCTTCAAGGATCAAATCGACGAAGAGACGATCAAAGCAATACTTCATCCGCTCTGGAATCTTCCGTTCCGCGTAGGGCATCAAATCCGGCACTCGTCGGACTTCCGGAATTTCGATGACAATCAGATGGAGTCATACACGGCGTTTCTTGACTCCCGTTTTCTTTCCGGTGATTTGTCTGCCGGTCGCGAGTTCGAGCTGCAGATCCTGCCTGATCTTCTTCGACGGTCGCGCGATCGATTTCTGCACGAACTTCTGGCGATGAAAGCCGAAAGGCACAATCGTTTTGGCCAGACCATTTTCCAACTCGAACCCGATTTGAAGGATGCTCCCGGCGGACTTCGTGATGCGCACTGGTCCGATTGGGCAAGAAAAGCACTTGGTCCAAATGGCGCCGGCGGAGGCAGGGTTCCGGCCGAGGTTCTCGCGCTGCATCATTGTCTGCGAACCTATCTTCACTTCCACGCGGGACGAAATTTCAATGTGCTGTCCTATGAGTTCCAGGAGCAGATTGCGCCGAGGCTTGGTTACAAGGATTCCGAGCATGGCGAGGCCGCCGAAAATCTCATGCGCGACTATTTTATGAATGCCGGAGAGATTTCACGGCGAGCGACTGCCTGGGAAGAGGCCATTGCCGGTAGTCCGAACCGTATTTCCGTTGATTCAGATTTCACTGATCCCTTCGAGATGATCGAAGCCTTCTCCGAAGCGCATCGACGCAAGGCCAAGATCGATCCGTCGGCTTTGTCCAGAATGCGGCGGAGGATTACGGAGCTCGGCGATGCTCTCGCCAACAATCCACGTGCCGGACGGGCGATCCTGGACATGATGAAAGATCGGCGCGGCATCTACGAAACACTGCTCGTCATGCACGAGGTCGGGTTGCTCGGCTGTATCTTCCCGGACTTCGAGGAAATCCGCTGCCGCGTCATCCGCGACTTCTTTCACAAATATACAGTCGACGAACACTCGCTGATTGCAGTGCGGAATATTGAAGAGCTTCCGTCGAAGCACCGGTTTTCCTTGATTCTGAATGAGCTCGATAAACCGGAACTGCTGCTCCTGTCATTGTTGTTTCACGATATTGGGAAGGCTCATCGGCATGATGAAGGAAATCATGTCCACCCCAGCACCGAAGGCGTCAAGGTCATCCTGAAGAAGATCGAACTGTCCGATGAAGATGCGGACAAGATTGTATTCGCGATCAAGAATCATCTCGAGATGTCGAAGGTGATTCTCAGGCGCGACATCAGCGATCAAGCGGTGATCGATCAGTTCGCGGATCTGGTCGGAGGTCTCGACAATCTTCGCATGCTGACCCTGCTTACCTACGCCGACGTCAAAGCGGTAAACAACGAAGTGCTGACGCCCTGGAAAGAGGATCTGTTGTGGCAGCTTTATGTTGAAACGCACAATCGGCTGACGCTCGGACTCGCGGACGATCAATATACCCAACAGCCAGGATTGGAAAGTGACATCGCCGGTATTACATCACTTCTGCCGGACGGGACTCGTCCGCAAGATGTGCGGGATTTTCTCGATGGATTTCCCCGGCGCTATTTGAAAAACACGCCAAAGACTGAGATCGCCGAGCACTTCCTGATGTCGCGCAAGCTGGCCGATCGTCCGGTGATCATGCATCTGGGACGCCGCGGTCATTCGTACGAGATGCTCGTCATGACAGCCGACCGTCCTTTTCTGTTTTCCAAGATCACCGGTGTCTTGGCGTATTTCGGGATGAACATTCTGCGCGGGCAGGCATTTTCCAATCGTCACGGCACCATCTTCGATCTGATCACATTCGAAGATGAGGAGCAGATGTTCGAGAAGAATCCGACGGAGGTTGAGCGTCTAACGCAGGTCCTGACCGACGTCATTCTGGGAAAGATCGATCTCGATCAACTGCTGCTGCGGAAAACAACGAGCATCGTGTTCCAGCCCATACGTGGCGCCGGTCCAGTGCCCACGAGTATCGACTTCGAAGACGAATTCTCGCGCCGCTGTTCGATCATGGAAATCATGACGCAGGATGCCTTCGGTCTGTTGCACCGAATCGCTAGTGTAATTTCCCGCCATGGTTGCAACATTGAGGTCGTGTTGATCAACACCGAAGGGCACCGCGCTCTGGACGTCTTTTATCTCACGCGCGAGGGCGTGAAACTTTCCGCTGAGCTGGAGTTGAACCTTAAGGAAGACCTTCTGGCAGAACTGTCGGCGCCGGGAACGCGGGCGTAAAGCCCGCGGCTACGAGTACGCTGCGGGATTGCTCGTAGCCGCGGGCTTTATGCCCGCGTTTCGCGGTTCAGAGGATGTCGCGTTCGCCCGTACGGATGTTGTAACCCTGCTCAAGAGGCAGGACAAACACGCGGCCATCGCCGATCTCCCCGGTTTTCGCCGTTTCGACGATGGTTTTTATCGTGTCGTCGACGAGTTCATCCGGGATGACAAGTTCAATCATGATCTTCGGCAGCAGGGTGACGCTGTATTCCGTGCCGCGATAGATCGCCTTATGTCCCTTTTGACGACCATGACCGCGGACCTCCGAAACCGTCATTCCGGTGACGTTGAGCCGCGACAGAGCGTCCTTCACTTCTTCAAGCTTATTTGGCCGAATAATTGCCTTAACTAGTTTCATTCTTTTGTACTCGCCGATGCCTTCCCGGTACAGAACCCGAACATTCTGCCATTTTGAAATGCTGAGTGGAATGGATTAATACGGTCCCCGTGCCCGGTCGCGGATCTTTTTTGTCAGTTTCTCGATCTTGTCGACCTTATCGAAGATACGTGCCGACATGACGTTTTCACCGCTTTTTTCAACCTCGTCATTGAGCTGCTTGCTAAGGTTCAGCAATTCGGCCGATGCTTCCTTGAGATCCTTATAATTCTGCTCCTTGATCTGTTTGTCGAGTTTCCTGGCCGCCTCCTTTAAGGGATCCTTAACTTCTTGCGCTGCTATAGCTTGAAAATGAAAAGCGCAACCGACCAGGATCAGCGCCAGGACAACGAGAAGAGTTTGTCTCATGTTTCCCTCAAGTGCCGGTCATTTTAACGCTAAACCGCTATTAACTGGGAAAAGACGGTGGTTACGACCGGGCTCCCATGCTAGAGTAGTAAGTCGGCTTTGCACGTTGGGCGCCCACTCACAGCCCCGAAGATCACTCCGTTGGATTCTATTAGATGCCGTTAATTGTAGGGATTTCTGCCTGGCTCAAGGCGACGCTGTTGCCATATGGCGGATTTGGCCTCATGGTTCTGGCGATGTGCGACTCGTCGTTTCTATCCCTGCCGGAGGTAAACGACGTCCTGTTGATGACTTTTTCGATCGACAATCCGTCCCGCATGCCCAAGCTTGCGGCATTAACAATACTGGGATCGCTGATCGGTTGCGCGTTATTGTATTCAGTGGGGCGAAAGGGCGGTGAAGCGTTGCTGCAGCGGAAGTTTTCCGCCGATCGCGTGCTTCGCATCCAGCAGTGGTATCGGAAATATGGTGTCGTGGCGGTAATCGTCCCTTCGCTGCTGCCGCCGCCTACGCCATTCAAGGTCTTTGTTCTCGCCGCAGGGGCTTTTGGAATCTCCTGGCCGCGCTTCTTGATGGCAGTGGGTATCGGGCGGGGACTTCGATATTTTTCGGAAGGATTACTTGCCGTGGAATATGGCCCGAACGCCATCAAGTTTGTCCAAGACAACTATGGAAAAATCGGCATCGGGCTGGCGGCCGCAATTATCGCATCAGTGATTATTTACGTGTTTGCGAGGCGGCGCATGGGAAGCATTGAAGTTTAATGAGTTTTGCAGTCAAAAGGTTAGCGGTCCTCGCGGTTCTGGCGGCCTTTATGGGATCCGGATGCTTTCTGATATCCCGTAAAAAAAGGATCCCGACCGAGCAGCAGTTGTTGCCTGCCCAGACCCGGACACGAGCGGACTTGATGCAGGATCTGCGGGAACGCAGCAGAACTATTTCGAGTCTGACCGCAAAAGTGTTTTTGGATGTTTCGGGAGGCGCCGGAAAGACAGGAGTCTTGACGGAATACCGTCAAACTACGGGAATACTTATCGTCGACCGGCCGAAGCACGTCCGAATCCGAATTCTGGCGCCTGTGGTGGGGACGACGGTCCTCGATATGGTTTCCGATGGTCGCCAATATAAAGTCTCGATTCCGGTTCAGATTCCGCCTAAGTTCATGGTCGGGGATGCTAATGCTCCGCCCCGCTCGTCGAACGCACTGTTGAATTTGCGGCCGCAACACATTCTTGATGCCCTATTTGTGGACACTCGCCAATACGACGATAATCCTCGCGTCAAATCATTTATTGAAGAGGCAACTAACGGTCGAATCCGGTATTACGTCCTGGATTTTGTCGATACTTCCGGAAAAGACGCCCAGCTCCTGGAAAAGGTCTGGGTCGATCGCACGAACATGCAGGTAACCCGCAAGCAGATGTTTGCCACGGACGGGCGCGTTCAAACGGACGTTCAATTCTCGGGGTACCAGACTATAGCCGGAACGACCTTTCCTCAGGTAATATCAATACAACGTCCAATCGAAGACTACGCCCTGCGACTTACAATTCAGACGGCAACGCTGAAGATGAACGAAAAGCTCGGTGCCGATACGTTCCAGCTCGACCAACCGTCCGGGGCGGAGCTTGTTCAGATGGATAATCCAGGCCCAAAGCCTAAGTAAAGTGTGGTGGGCCCGACGCTAAAGGGGAACAATTGAACCGACAGATAATCACGGCGAGCCTGATTTCGAGGCCGGTGCGCACACTTGTGAGCATTCTTGCGGTGGCGCTTGAAGTGACCATGATCCTTGTGATTGTCGGCTTGACGACCGGTATCACGAACGACAACGGCAAACGCATCGTAGGCGTTGGCGGCGATCTGCTCCTGCAGGCGCCGAATTCGTCGATGATCCTGTCGTTCAGCAGCGCCTCTATGCCGGTTGCGATCGGCCAGAAGATCGCGAAAGAAGTGCCTGGCGTAAAGGCAGTTACCCCTGTAGTCCTTCAAACCAGCTCCGAAGGGGGTGTGGAAACTATCTGGGGAATCGATCCGCAATCCTTTCAGGCCGTCGGCGGTCCGCTGGTTTTTCAGAAAGGTGGTTTGTTCGGAAATTCTGATGAAATCGTCGTCGATGACATTTGGGCCGAAAGCAACAAAGCGGCGATAGGTCAGCAGGTCGAATTGTTGGGCCAGAAGTTCAAAGTCGCTGGAATCGTCGAGCACGGAAGAGGGGCTCGAGTGTATGCCTCTTTGCCGGCGATGCAGGAAATGATGGGCGCGGCGAACAAGGCCGCAATTTTTTTCATCAAAGCCAACAGGCCTGAAGATATCGAATCGGTCAAAGCGGGAATCCTGGCGATGTTGCCCGAACACAAGGTGACATTATCGAGAGACCTGATGTCGCTGATGAGTACGGACAAGATACCCGGACTCGACGCGTTTATCCGAAGCGTCGTATTTATTGCAGTCTGTGTCGGTGTGCTGGTGATCTTCCTTTCGATGTACACCACCATTACCGAACGCACGCGCGAGATCGGAATTCTCCGTTCTCTTGGCGCTTCGAAATCCTTCGTTGTCTGGCTGATTTTCGAAGAATCGCTCGTTCTGTGCGTGCTCGGCGTCGGGGTGGGCTGGATCGGCAGCAAACTCATTGTCGCTCTGCTTCATTCTATTTTCCCGACCTTGCAAATTCTGATGACCCCGGAGTGGATTGTGCGAGCCTCGATCTATGCCGTGCTGAGCGGCGTTATCGGTTCGTTCTATCCGTCATTGAAGGCAGCGGCTCAAGATCCGATCGAGGCGCTTGCTTATGAATAAACCGGAATCTGTGGTACAAAATTTCTATTCGGGTGGTATCCCCCAGATGAAACCGATTCTTGAAACCATCGATCTCCGAAAAACATATCGAGTCGGAACGGTCGATGTTGAGGCACTCCGCGGTGTCGATGTCCGGATCCGCGCGGGTGAATTAGTCGCGATCATGGGACCATCCGGATGCGGCAAATCGACACTGATGCATCTGCTCGGCGCCATGGCGAAGCCAACCGCGGGAAGCGTACTCATCGACGGTCAGGATATTGCCACTCTAAATGATTTCGGCCGGACCCAAATTCGCCGAAAGAAAATCGGCTTCGTCTTTCAGAAGTTCAATCTCCTGCCTACGCTGACTGCCGGAGCCAACATCGAAGTGGCGCGAAGAATTCACGGCGCAGCGCTCGGTGGCGTTCACGAACAGCATCTTTCCGAACTCTTGAAAATGTTGATGATCGAAGAAAAGATGGGCCGCAAGCCGTCCGAGCTTTCCGGGGGCGAGCAGCAGCGCGTCGCCATCGCTCGAGCCGTAGTTAATCGGCCGTCCATTTTGCTTGCGGACGAGCCGACAGGTGCGCTCGATTCGAAGAATTCCGAAATCGTTTTGAACATGTTCCGGGAACTGAACCGTAAGTTCAAGCAGACCATCATTCTCGTTACGCACAATCCCGAACTTACTTCCTATACCGACAGGCTGATTGAAATGCGGGATGGACGCATTATTCATGACAGTGATCCCGTCGTCCGGAATACCGATCCGGAGCTGCAAACTATCGCGCGAGATCTATGAAGAAATACCTGATGTGGTCGTTTGAAAGAGGCTCGAGACCTTATGACGTGATTTGCTTCGTCATTCTCGGGTTTATCTTTCTGACGCCCTCATGGGTATTCCACGATCGGCCGGATTTCATGCGCATCGAGGAAAACGAACCGGTCCGTCGAACCCACGACGACAACGGAAGCGTCGTCTATACCGTCCAAATTGATAAGCCGTTTTTTGGCTCCGCCGCTGGGGCTGAGAAAGCTGCCATCGACCGGCTCCGCACTGTTGTTCATGAGAAGTTCGAGATTTCCCATACCGTGCCCGTCTACGATAGTAGGGGCGGTCTTGTAGCCTATTCGATCTGGATCGACACAGGGGTACAACCCTTTTAATGAAATCGCTGCAACTGGCACTGATGATCATCGGGACCCTGCTGACCACAACGCCGGCGTTTGCGCAAAACGCCTTCACGCTCGATCAGGTTTTTGCGCATATGGATGAGGTCAGCAAAACGTTTCACTCGACTGAGGCCAACATCGAGCAGACCAGGGTCACCGTCATCGTTGACGATCGCGAAGTAAAAAGCGGTAAGTTCTATTACACAAAGCAAGGCAAAGAGCCGCGTCTCAAACTCGAATTGACGAAGCCTCAGCAGGAATACGTGCTTGTCGATAAAGGCAAAGTCCAGATCTACACGCCGAGGATCAAACAGGTTCAGGAAGCTTCCACCGCTGGACACCAGGCCACTGTTGAGATGTTTCTCGCACTTGGATTTGGCCAAACCAGCCAGGACCTGAAAAAGAACTTCGATGTCACGCTGGGCGCCGATGAAACGCTCGATGGGCAGAAGCGAACCGTCCTGAATCTCAAGCCCAAAGGTTCCGGCACGTTTCAGTCCGTCCAGATCTGGTTGGATCAGAAGACTTGGAACGCCGCGCAGATCAAGACAGTTGAAAAGAGCGGCGATTATCTGATTGTGAAGTATTCGAACGTTAAGACAAACGCGGGAATTCCTGATTCCCGGTTCAAGCTCGACCTGCCCAAAGACGTCAAGATCATCAAGCTTTGACAAAAGACCGCGCGTCAGCGCGCTCCTTTCACGGGCCTATTCCTGCCGCAGCTCCCGCCAGGTGTACCAGATGCGCTGGGAAACGGTCCAGTTGGACAGGATTGCCATCACCCACAGCACGGGGGCCATTCGGTTGGACAAGGCCCCGATAATCAGCAAAACGATTCGTTCGGGACGTTCAAGAAAGCCGACTTTACAGGCGGGAATCAGCGACTCGGCTCGGGCTCGCGTGTAGCTGGTTAGAATGGAACCGATCAGAACAAGGCCGGTCAGCCAAACGTAAAAGATCTGACCCCACTTCGCGTACCAATGAACGATACCGATCAGGAGGATCAGATCGGAATAGCGGTCGATGACGGAATCGAAGAACGCCCCAAATTTCGTCACGCGTTTCGTTCGGCGGGCGACTTCCCCATCCACCATGTCGAAGATACCAGCGAAGAGGACGACGAGGCCGGCCCAGAAGAAGAGCCCTCTTGCAAACAGTATGGCCGCGAAAATGTTTACCACGAGACCCAGGAGCGTGAGGATGTTGGGATGGATTCTGAGATAGGACAGCCAGCCCACCAGCGCGTCGAAGAGAAACCTTCCTCCTGCTCCTATTCTTCCGCTGATCGACGGGTTTTCCTTAATTGCTGTCACTAGCCTTTTTCGTCGAACATGGTTGTGAAGCCCAGAATCTCGAATGTCCGGGTTCCCGATGGAATCTTCACTTCGACCGTATCGCCTTCGCGCTTGTTCAATAAGCTTCGCCCGATCGGAGATGTTGTCGAGATCAACCCTTCAGAGACATTGGCGTCCTCACTCGTGACGAGTTTATAGGTGATCTTCTCGTCCTTTTCGATGTCCAGCAACTCCACTTTCGATCCGAGAGAAATGCGGTCGCGCGGAATCTTGTCGAAATTGATCATCGACAGATCGGCCATGCGCTGTTTGAGCTGTCCCAGCCTTACTCGCACAAAGTCCTGGCGTTCGCGAGCGGCGGAGTAGTCCGCATTCTCGCTGAGATCGCCAAGAGCGGCGGCGGTCTTTAAAGCTCTGGGCAACTCTTCCCGCAGTTCTTTTTCGAGCGCCGCAATTTCTTCTTCAAGCTTCTTTTTAACGTCTGCACTCATGGTTAGAACAACTTAAAATTGATGGTCAGGAACTTCTTTGGATTCTGTCTGAAATCGTACAACAGTTTGAGTATTTCTGAGGTGGTCTGATTCACGCTGTTGTATAAAGTCGGATCTTTGATGAACTTGCCTGCCGTGCCCTCGCCGTTCTGTACGGAGTCAACAAGCCCGTTGACGCGCTGAATCGTCGCTCGCGCGTCATTGTAAATGGCGTCATCACTGACGAGTTTGCCCAGCGTACCTTTGCCGTGATCCACATTGTCGGCGATAGTCTGAAACTTGGAAACAAGGTTATCCGCGCGATTATACAGGGAAGGATCCTTGTAGAGCTTGCCGACAGTGCCTTCACCCGCCTCGATGTAATCGATCATGCGGTTGACTCGATCCATCGTCCCATTGACCTTCTGATAAAGCGCGTCGTCGTGCATGAGCATGCCGATCGTTCCGTTGCCGGTGCGCGCGTCGTGAACCAGCGCTTTCGCTTCGGAGACGGTGGCGTTGGTATTGTCATAGATGGACGTGTCGCTCATGAATTTGCCGAGCGTCCCTTCGCCGCGGTCGACCTTGTCCGCCATCTTCTTGAATTCATCGCTCAGGACATCAAGGTTCGCGATGAAGTCGTTTGTGCCCGTGATGATCTTCTTGATATCGCCTGCCTGCTCGCCCTGCAATGAACCGCCATCCGCAATGACCTGTCCGGCGGCACTGCCGCGCGATATTTCCACGATATTGTTACCGAGGAGTCCCTGGGTTTCGATTCCCATCTTCGAATCGGAGCGGATGATGTTCTGGAAGGTCTTTTTCAGCTTCATCACGACCTCGACGGATTTATTGGGATCGGGCTCTTTGGAAACTTCAACCGACTGCACATTTCCGATCGTCACCCCTTCGAGCCAGACCTCGGCGCCTTTGCGCAGCCCGTTTGCCGACGGGAAGTATCCCGTTACCGTGTATGTCGGAGTGAAGAAGCCGGATTCTCCGCTGATGTAAAAGATCGCCAGCGCAAGCAAAATGAAGCTGGTGATGACCAATATTCCGACTCGCAGTTCCGTCCATGCGATCGATCTACGTTGAGCAGCCATTTTCTCCTCCCGTCCGCGCTGAAAGCCTTAAGCCAGAAACTTCTTGATGTAGGGATCTTCGGAACAACGCAGTACTTCGTCCGGTCCCTCAAAAATAATCTTCCCATCCCGCAACATGAGAAACCGAGTATTCGCGATAGTGAGCGTACTACTCGACTCACGATGAAACGTCACATTTCCAGTACCGTCTGTTGCGTATTCAGACGCGAGCGTGAAAGCATCGCGCATCCGGTGAGTCACGAACATGCCCGTCACATCGTGAATGTCGCGTAGTGCAATGATGAGTTCGTTGATCTTCTTGGATGTTATGGGATCCAGGCCCGCCGTCGGCTCGTCGTACAACATGATCTCGGGTTTGTTGATCATGGCGCGGGCCAATGCGACGCGCCGCTTCATGCCGCCTGACAGTTCGGATGGGTACTTGTCGATCGCATCTTCTAAACCGACAAACCGCAGGTTTTCGCGCACAAGTCTGTCGATCTCTTCGTCGTCGGCATTGCTTTCATAAAGACGGTAGGCCACGTTTTCGCGCACCGTAAGTGAATCGAACAGCGCGGATTCCTGGAAAACCATTCCAATCTTCTGGCGGACCTCAACAAGCTCAGTTTCCGATAGCCCCGTAATCTCCTGTCCGCCGACGAAGATCTTCCCCTCATCCGGCTTATCCAGCGCCATCACCAGCTTCAAAATCGTCGATTTGCCCGAGCCGCTCGCTCCGATGACGATTTTCGTGTCGCCACGGAATACCTGGAAGGACACACCGTCCAGCACGCGGTTGTCACCGTAATACTTCACCACATCCTTCATCTCTATAACCGGTTCAATCATGTCGTGTATTGAAGGATCACGCGGGTCAGGAACAGGTCAAAGACGAGGATCAGTATCGATGCGGCAACCACAGCCTGGGTTGTGGAGCGACCGACGCCTTGAGTTCCGCCATACGTTCGAAGACCGCAATGGCAGCCCACGAGAGCAACGGTTGCTCCAAAAATCAGAGGTTTTAGGAGTCCGCCGAACAAGTCCATGTATTTCAAAGCATCCCATGCCGAACTCAGATACAGGTTCGCACTGATATGCAACACGAATACGGCAATGGCCAACCCCCCGACGATTCCTACTCCGTCGGCGACGATAGTCAAGATGGGGAGCATTGCAATGGACGCCATCAACCGGGGTACTACGAGTTTTTTCACGGGGTCTGTGCCGAGGGCCCGCATGGCGTTTATTTGTTCGGTCACGACCATCGAGCCCAACTCGGAAGCGATACCGGAACCAACGCGTCCGGCCAGCATTAATGATGCCAGAACCGGGCCGAGCTCGCGCACCAGGGACACAGCAACCAGCGAGCCGGTAAGCCCTGTGGCGCCGAACGTAGAAAGGGTTTTGGAAGTTTGAAGCGTCAGAACGGCTCCGGTAAAGAAACCGGTCAGCATGACCACGCTGATAGAGCCGACGCCGATCAGATCCATCTGAAGCAGAATGTCACGGAGGTAATAAGGGCGCCTAAAGGCGCTTCCGAAAGCCTTTGCCGTCAGGAAGGAGATGTCTTGAACCTCCTTGATCGCGGCTTTCGGCGAGAATGGCATCCACGTCATCCTAACGGAAAGATTTTTAAGGGGTCAAGGAGTTACGGACGGTTGCGCTATACTCGGCGCATGTTGACATTCCGCACTGCGGGGGAATCACATGGCCAGGCACTGGTAGCCATCGTTGAAGGAATGCCGGCACATCTCCTCATTGATTTCGACTTTATTGACAATGAGTTACGGCGCCGCCAGGGGGGATATGGCCGGGCCGGAAGGATGAAGATCGAACGCGATCAAGTTCAGATTCTTTCCGGCGTCCGGCACGGCCGCACGATTGGCAGTCCGATCGCGATGCTGATCGACAATAAGGATTGGGCAAATTGGACCGAGACCATGTCGGTGCGGGAGTCCGCCGCATCCGAAGAAGCAGGAACCAGACGCCGCGTGACCCGGCCGCGACCGGGCCATACGGATCTGGCGGGTTCGTTGAAGTTTGATCACACGGATGCCCGGAATATTCTTGAGAGATCCAGTGCTCGCGAAACGGCTGCCCGAGTCGCAGCCGGAGCGGTGGCAAAGATCTTTCTGAAGTCCTTCGACATCGAGATTCTGAGTCATACCAGATCGATTGGGACCGTTCGATTGCCCGGCGACTTCAGCGTTACCTGGGCTCAACTTGAAGCGATTCGCAATGATGACGTCGCCCGGTGTGTAATTCGGGAGACGGCAGATCAAATGGTTGCGGAAATTCAGAAAGCCCAGAAGGATGGCGACACCATAGGCGGTACATTCGAGATCGTTGCCAAGGGAATTCCAAACGGACTCGGCTCTCATACCGCCTGGGATACTCGGTTGGACGGCAAACTCGCTCAGGCCGTCATGTCGATAAACGCCGTCAAGGCGGTTGAAATCGGCGACGGCGTGCGTATAGCGCATACACCCGGGTCCAGTGCTCACGATGAAATCGCTTACGACGGAGCAAAAAAACGGTTTTACCGGCTGACGAACCGGGCGGGTGGCATTGAGGGCGGCATTTCAAATGGTGAAGAGATTCGCGTGGTGGGGTATCTGAAACCTATTCCAACCCTGAAGAAAGCGCTCCAATCCGTCGATATGATTACGAAGGAACCATTTCTCGCGCAGCATGAGCGGTCGGATACGTGTACCGTTCCTGCCGCCGGCGTTATCGGCGAGTCGATGGTTGCGCTGATTCTGGCTCAAGCGGTTCTCGACAAATTCGGGGGAGATTCGATGGCGGAGACGCTGAGGAATTATCACGGATACGTCGAGCAATTACGGAATTTCTAATAACATATACATATGATTCGTCCGATCGTCCTTTTTGGCGACGAGGTACTGGATAAACCCGCCGACCCGGTCCGTAACATTACCGCGGAAGAGGTGAAGCTTGTTCAGGATATGATCGAAACCATGTACAAGGCGCCCGGCGTAGGTTTGGCAGCAAACCAGGTCGGCGTGGCCAAGCGAATCATGGTTACCGATCCCAGCTCCGGCGAGAAGAAAGATCAGCTCATCACCGTTGTCAATCCGGAGATCGTCGACGTCGACGGCGAACAGTACGAAGAAGAGGGTTGTCTCAGCGTTCCAGGCTTTTCTGCTGAAGTCGTCCGTCCCAAGAGAGTCATTATTCGCGGGGTCGACCTGAACGGTAAGGAAGTTATCGTCGAAGGCGCGGACCTTCTCGCGCGGGCCTTTTGCCATGAGATGGATCATTTGAATGGCAAGTTCTTTCTCGATCACCTCAGCTTCATCAAGCGCGACATCATCAAACGCCGGATCAAGAAAATGATTCGTGACGGCAAATGGGAGCCACACTCTGAATCGTGAACATCGTTTACATGGGGACTGCTGCCTTTGCTGTGCCCACCCTTGTCCACCTCTTCGAAGAGGGATATAAAATATCCGGAGTCGTTACTCAGCCAGATAAGGCGAGCGGCCGCGGACAGTCGATCCAGGCGAGCCCGGTTAAGCAAAAAGCATTCGAACTCCACCTGCCGATTTATCAGCCCGCCACTCTGAAGAACGACAACGCGCGCGCTCTATTCCAGGCAATGGAGCCGGACATGATCGTTGTCGTTGCTTACGGCAAGATCCTGCCGCCGTGGCTGCTGCAACTGCCTCGATTCGGTGCCATCAATCTGCATGGGTCGCTTTTGCCGAAGTACCGCGGCGCAGCACCGATTCATTGGGCGATTGCCAATGGCGAGACGGAGACTGGAGTTTGCACCATGCAGGTTGATGAAGGACTCGATACCGGTCCGGTCTACCTTTGCGAAAAGACTTCCATCGCTCCTGATGAAACGGTCATTCGATTGTCCGAACGTCTCGCGGCAATGGGGCCGCCTTTGATGGTCCGAACAATCGGCGAAGTCATTAAAGGGAACCTGAAAGCGCAACCGCAGATTCACTCCGAAGCGACGCTCGCTCCGATTCTGAAAAAGCAGCATGGATACATCGATTGGCGCGACGCGGCAGCGAACATTCACAACCGGGTTCGCGCGTTCAATCCCTGGCCGGGAACAGTAACCCGTTTCCGAAGTGCGGTATGCAAGATAATCAAGACGAAGGTCATTGAAGGATCAAACCTGGCAGATCCCGGTACCCTCGTCGCCGGGAAACGTGCATTGCGCGTTATCTGTGGAGAGGGAACCCTTCTCGAAGTTCTGGAACTGCAGCCGGAAAACCGCAAGCCTGTTTCGGGCGGCGACTTCGCCAATGGAGCCCGAATACAGCCGGGTGAAAAATTCGAGCCTGTAGCTGATAATTGAAACATCGAAGTTCGTGCGGAATGAGATTCAAGTGATGGAAACGAAGCAGACCGCTTTCCCGTTTTGCCGGATTTATCCGCTGAACCAAAAACCTATGGCCGATGGCCTGATGAAACAGGATGATCTGCCGCGAAGGAAGAATTATTCCTGGTCTGAACTCCTTAAACGCGTCTTCGAAATTGATGTTTCGGTCTGTGAACAATGTGGTGGCCCAGTACGAGTCATCGCTACGATCCACCCGCCTGACGCGAACAACCAAGATTCTGCAGTGTCTCGGCTTTCCTTCAAAGCCGCCACCATCGCGCCGCCCGCGTGCCCTGAGAATTTCCACTCCCAATATTCGTACCTCTGAGCCCATCAGGGTTAAGTTCGATTTGTGGGAAACTCCAGACTAAGGAAAATTGTGCCATGCGGAATCTCAGGCTGTGATCAAATACGCCCGACTTTCACAGATGGAGGAGCTTTCGACGGTTCAAGACTGGCGAACCGTCTCTTACTTGGAGAGACAGAAGTAACCGTATGATTGAGGAATTGGCGGGCTATCGAATGATAGCTTGGGGTATTGCTTTGTCGTCGCGAGCCAATTTTCTCCTTCTGCTGCCGATCGTGTTTGGCTCGCTGGCGCAAAGACATAATCCAATAAACGCTATGAAGTGGCTCATGTGGACTGTGCTTACCTGCGGTCTGCTCACTCTTCCGTTTTATTTCTACGATCGGGCGAGATTCGCGCCGCTGGAGGCGATGAACCGCCTGACCATGTTCGACGAAGTGATGCCGTCGGCCGGATTGCTTATCGGCGTCTTGATGCTGGTTACCAGCTTGTTTCTAGCGTGGCGTCCCATGGATTCATCAGCGGTTGTATCGTTCAATTGCGCGACGGTTCAAGCCGTTCCTGTTTTCTTAGGATACCTGCTGGGCCACGACGTGAATTTCCTGGCCTACGGAAGTTTCTTTCTGCCTTTTGGTCTGCTTGCCGTCGCGATGCAGGAAACATGAAACGTTTGGTCCTGCCCGGATGCTTCGTCGTTTTGCTGGCTCTAACGAATGCCTGGCCGGATTTTTCCGAAGGCTACGAACGTTTGGGACAAACAGATACCGCCAGCTATTCCGCGATCGCATTAGCATCTCCGGGTATTCCGCAGTCTGCAGTCGATTACCGCCATGCGCAGCGATTCTGGCTGCCGTGGACAATCGGCGCTGTCGCCAAATATACCCATGTTCCACTCGTACTGGCTTTTCGGACGACCGATTTTCTTCTATTCGTTGCCGTAGTCTGGACATTCAGCAGGATTCTTCAGACATTGCAAGTCTCTTCTGACTGGCAAACAGTCCTGCTGGCGGGGGCGATCTTCGATCCTTATCATGGGCGCTACTATCTGGCCGTGCCGTTCATGGTAACCGATTTGTTATTTCTCCTCGGCTTTGCCGTCACGATCCTGGGATTCGTCAGGAAAAATTTCACGATTGTCGCGGTGGGTTTAACTGTCGCCGCAACGGGACGGCAGACCGCTCTTGCCGTTATTGGAGGACTCTGGATTTTGCTGGGTTCGCGGTGGCGTTCGAAGGACGTGAGGTCATCGGATGTGATCAAGCTTTTAGCAGCGTCGATGTCCGCCGTCGCAATATATTGGCTCGGTGGTGCGTTTGCTCAAGCGACAGGCGCTGCGAACGAAAACATCGTGACCGTCACGGGCCACTATGAGTGGTTATTTTCAGATGATCCTCACAAGGTTGGGACGATTCTTGAATTCTGTTTGCGAGGGCTGCCTGGGCTGGGTCCAGCGCTGGTGCTGATTATCCCGTTGCTGGTAATCACGCCTCTGAAGCCGCGAATGGAACTCGGCTCGATCGCCTTTCTCTCTCTGTCGATCTGTATTCAGCCGCTGCTCGGAGGCCCAGCGGTCACGAGCAATAATATTTCGCGGCTGACTTCGTTTGCCCACATCGGGCTGCTGACAATCGCAGGACTGCTGGCAAATCGATCGGGCAAGTCGTTGAGATCAGGCGTAACCATCATCGTGTGTCTTCTCATGTTCGTAGCGTCCTTACATCATCAGTGGAGTTTGCCGGGACAATTGCTTTCCGGACCTTTGCAATTCGGCGTGTTGATGATGTGCTCCTACATGCTGGCAGCAATATCCGTCTGGATGTCAATTACTCAAGAGTGCTAACTCACGGAACATCGCTTATCCACCGGCCGCCGGTCTTCCGAAACGCGTGCTCCTTTTCGATGATTTCGCCGGCGTGGTTTCATGAAAACAGCAGCGCATACTTGGGAAACCGTGTGCGGAATTCCTACAGTGAGCCGGGTGTGAACTTGTCTTGCTTCATTGGTGCGGTGTCGCAAATGGAGTCGATTCAGGGTGCTGTCGACGCCGCAATGATTTTAGAAGTGTCGTACTCTTCGAAGTTGCGACATACCCCACAAACGCGCTGACGTTCCCGCTTTAATCATCGTGTAGTATGAAAGCGGATGCTCTTCACAACGCAGGGATCGCTGCAGGAACATCAGCCCTGGAAGGACGAAAGCGGCGGCATCGTGCTGATCTATGCCGGAGTTCGGCAGACTCTGTTTTGTGCGAGAGACATAGCCGGCATTGGTCAGCTCCACTACTTCACCGACGGCAAGGTCATCGTCTGCGCTTCCGAAACCAGTCAGCTCTTCGAATACTTCGATTCCGCTCCGGCCCCGAATGAAGGCATGATCGCGGGCCATTTCGCAGCCCGTATTCACAGGGAAGGAAGAATAACAAATTAAGCAACTGATTGCGCTTGGACGACACATCCAAGTGTAGGGCGGTGGTACGATTGGGAGTATGAACGAGATCGTTCATCTCGACGTATGCTGCTTGAAGCGCCTGTTCGACGATGCGACGTAAGAAAGGAAACGGCGCGAAGCTAAAGCTGTAGCGGCAATAGCTGTAGCCGCAATAATGGATGCCGCAGCAAGCGGGCGAATCCGGTTGGGTGCGTTCGCCGCACGACGTGGAAAATGATCACAATCCACGTGAGGCCCGGCGTTTAGCCACAGCGCTGTGGCTGGAGTCATCAGCCATTTGCATTGCGGGTAATTGAAACATCGAAGTCCATGGCGAATGAATATCAAGTGATGGAAACGAAGCAGACTGCATTATCGCGGTGGTCTGGAATTGTGCTGATGGTGGCGATACTGGCTGTTGCGGCGATAGTCAGTGCGCTTACGGCGATGCGTTTTGCGATCCGAGGCAGGGAAGTCGTTGTACCGACACTGGTTGGCAAGACTGAATCGGAAGGCCAGAAAATTCTCGAGCAGCAGGGACTGATATTGAAGGTATCCAGCAAGCGCTTCAGCGCGGATATTCCGGAGGGTCACATTCTCGATCAGATTCCCGAAAGGGGCACGCACCTGAAAACAAATCGAAGCGTGAAGGTTCTTCTCTCGCTTGGCGATCGCAAGTATGCAGTGCCGAATCTCGTCGGCACCAGTCTTCGTGCCGCCCAGCTCACTCTGGCCCAACGACGGCTGGCGCTTGGCAAAACGCTTTACTCTCATACACCTGAAGGCGAACCGTCGACGGTTGTGTATCAATCACCATCTTCGGGATCGCTGGAAGGCAGCGATCCGACCGTCCAAATTCTCATTTCTCTCGGGCCGACCGAGCAGTACTTCGTGATGCCCGATCTGATTGGTCAACCAGCGGAACTAGTGGCGTCCAAAGCCCGGGCCGAGGGATTCAAAATTGCGAAGCCGACGTTTCGAAAGTACCCGGGCATCGAGCCGGGGGTGGTGATCCAGCAGAAGCCGCAGGCGGGATATCGCTTATCGAAGTCCGACCTTATCCTTCTGGACGTAAGTCAGTGAGTATACGCATCGCCCCGTCTATTCTTTCGGCTGACTTCGCGAATCTGGCGGAGGACATTCGGAAAGTGGAGGAAGCCGGCGCCGGCCTGCTCCACGTTGACGTGATGGACGGTCATTTTGTTCCGAACATCACGATCGGTCCGCCGGTCGTTAAGTCGATCCGCAAGGTCACAAATTTGCCGTTGGACGTGCATTTGATGATTTCCGATCCGGACAAATATATCCCCGCTTTCGTCGATGCTGGAGCTAACATATTGACAGTACATGCCGAAGCGACCGTTCATCTGGATCGGACTTTGAACTTCATCAAGTCGTTCAAGGTGGGGGCAGGTGTCTCCATTAATCCCGCCACACCGTTAATGGCGGTCGATTATGCTTTGGGGTTGGCTGATATGTTGTTGATTATGACTGTCAATCCGGGTTTCGGCGGGCAAAAATTTATTGCTTATACGGTAGACAAAATTCGCCAGGCCCGTCAAATGATTGATAGCCGGAATCTGGGCTGCACGATCGAAGTCGATGGCGGAATCGACATCGATATCCTGCCCCAAGTTGTAAGAGCGGGAGCCGAGGTTTTGGTGTCTGGATCTGCAATATTTCACGCACCTGACCCGGGGCAGAAGGTACGCGAAATGCTGGCATTGGCCGCACCGCTCGGCTATCATTCGAAGTTTGTCTGAGGAAGGATTTTTAATGCGAAGAGTGGTCATTGCAGCCCTGTGTTTGACGCTATCTGGCTGCCTTTGGCATCGCGGTGGCGCCAAGCCGAAGAAGGAAACCGAGATTAAGATTCCGTCAAATGTCAGCGAGCCCGACCGCGTTCTTTATGAGCAGGCGCTGAAGGACTTGAAGAAGAGCCGCTTCAACATTGCCCGTCTGACGCTTCAAACGCTCATCAATACGTATCCGGACAGCGAATTCCTGCCGGAGGCTAAATATGCCCTGGCGGAATCGTTTTATCGAGAAGGCACGACCTCGAACCTCAACCAGGCCGAGTCGGAGTTTAAGGATTTCATCACGTTCTTCCCAACCAGCGATCGTGCGGATGACGCCCAGTTGATGATCGCGATGACACATATCCGTCAGATGGAGAAACCGGATCGCGATCCCACCCAGTCGGTTTTTGCCGAGACTGAGTTGAGGCGAATGATTGAGACTTATCCGGATAGTCCGCTTTTGGACGAGGCGAAAGAGAAGCTACGCGCGGTGCAGGAAGTACTGGCCGAGGGCGTGTTCAAGATCGGCAGCCAATACTTTATTCGCAAGTCTTATCCAGCCGCGATAAGCCGTTTTCACGACGTTCTGGATAAGTATCCGGACTATTCCAGGACACCGGATGTGCTCTTTGAGCTGGCTGAAGCACTCCAAGCGATGGACAGTCCGGAAAGTGCGACCTATTATGCGAAGATCGCGAGCGATTACCCTTATTCAACCCGGGTTGCTCCAGCAAAAACGCACCTTACGGAAATGAACAAGCCGATTCCTGAGCCAAATGCGGCGGCTCTTGCCCGTGGTGAAACAGCCAAGTCCTCAGAAGATGACAAGGGCCTGCTGGGCAAACTCTTTGGCACCTTTGGTCATCCCTCGCCGGTATCGACTGAGACGGGCGCCTCATCTATAAGCAAGTCCAGTGCGCAGAAGTCCGATTCGAAGGATTCAGGCGGTGACGCCGGCAGTTCCCTGAAGATCGAAAACAAACCCACGAAGAAACCCCGTTAGGAACCGGTGGTAACCACTGCTTTTTAGTGGTTACCATCTGGGCGTTGGTCGTTATGACCACGGTTTGGGGTGGTAACCACTAGAAAACAGTGGTTACCACCGGCCCTCGGCTTTACCATCTGTCATTATGAGACGAACGATTCTGCTGGCTGACGACAGCCCAACCATTCAACGTCTCGTCGCGAACACTTTTGCCGATATCGATTTCGAGATTGTCTCGGTCAGCAACGGTGAAGCGGCGATTCGAAAGTTTGAAGAAATCCATCCGCACGTCGTTTTGGCGGACATCTATATGCCGGGAAAGACCGGCTACGAAGTGTGCGAGTACATCAGGCAGCATCCGACGGTTGCGTCCACACCGGTGATCCTGCTGGTCGGCGCCTTTGACGCCTTTGACGAAGAAAAGGCGAAGGAGATCGGAGCGACCGCAAACATCACGAAGCCATTTGAACCACAGGCACTCGTGTCCCTGGTGGAGTCGGTTCTGCCGCCGGAAGAAGAGGTAGCGGACGAAGCGCTCCCATCGTCCACGGCTCCGCCTGATCCGGCGGTCGAGACGGTAGATCTGTTTGGACTCGAATCGCTGTTTCAGGAACCGGTGCCCGAGTTGCAAACAGGGGCTGCCCTTGTCAGCGATGCGGATATTGACCGGATTGCCGATCGCGTGATTCAGCGGTTGTCGGCTCAGGTGATCGAGACGATTGCGTGGGAGATCGTCCCTGATATCACAGAGAAAATCGTTCGCGAGGAATTTAAGAGAATCAATGAAAGTTGAAATTTCGAAGACATACAACCCACAGGAGGTTGAAAGCCGCTGGTACGGCTGGTGGGAATCCAAGGGTTACTTCAAAGCCGATAACAAATCGGCTCGTCCGTCCTTCGTGATCATGATGCCGCCCCCAAACGTTACGGGATCGCTGCACATGGGCCACATGTTGAACGCGACCGTGCAGGACGCCGTCATCCGCCGTAAGCGCATGCAGGGTTTTAACGCCCTTTGGCTTCCCGGAATGGATCACGCCGGAATCGCAACCCAGAATGTCGTCGAAAAAGAACTCGCAAAACAGGGCTTGAGCCGGCACGACCTCGGACGGGAAAAATTTGTCGAACGTGTTTGGGAGTGGAAAAAGGAATACGGCGGAATCATTCTGAAGCAGATTCGCCGCATCGGCGCGTCGTGCGATTGGTCGCGCGAGCGTTTCACATTCGATGAAGGTCTATCTCGTGCAGTCCGCGAGGTCTTCGTGCGGCTGTATGAAGACGGTCTGATCTATCGCGGTAAGCGGTTGATCAACTGGTGCCCTCGTTGCCGGACGGCACTGTCGGATTTGGAGGTGAAGCACGAAGCGGCGGACTCCAGGCTGTATTACATCAAATACCCTTTGAAAGGGCGTCCAGGCGAATTTGTGACCGTAGCGACGACGCGGCCTGAAACCATGCTCGGCGACACCGCTCTCGCCATCAATCCGGACGATATGCGTTACCGGAAATACGTCGGCACGTCGGCAATCCTGCCGCTCGCCGGGCGAGAGTTACCTTTCGTTCAGGATTCCGCTGTCGATCCGAAATTCGGAACGGGCGTGGTCAAAGTGACTCCGGCACATGATCCCGCGGACTTCGATATGAGCGTTCGACACAATCTGCAGCAGATCAGCGTGATCGGAGAGGATGCGCGAATCACCGCAGAGGGCGGCGCGTATCAGGGCCAGGACCGAATGGAAGCGCGAAAGAACATTCTTTCGGATCTCGAGGCTCAGGGACTTCTGGAAAAAACGGAGTCGTTGCTTCACAGCGTCGGGGAATGCCAGCGCTGCTCCACGGTCGTCGAGCCTCTGCTCTCGGAACAGTGGTTCGTCAAAATCAAACCACTCGCAGATCCGGCCATCGCCGCGGTCGAAGAAGGGAGAACGAAGTTCGTTCCGCCCAATTGGGCGAAGACGTATTACGAATGGATGTACAACATCCGCGATTGGTGCATCTCGCGGCAGCTTTGGTGGGGACACCGGATTCCCGCCTGGTACTGCGATGAATGCGGCACGATGACCGTGTCGCGAACGGATATTACCCAATGTCCGGGTTGTAAGTCGGGCAAGGTGCGTCAGGATCCCGATGTGCTCGATACCTGGTTCAGCTCGCAGTTATGGCCATTCTCGACTCTGGGCTGGCCGGAGCAAACGGACGATTTGAAGGTCTTTTATCCCGGAAGCCTGCTGGTCACCGGTTACGACATCATCTTTTTCTGGGTCGCACGGATGATTATGTCCGGCCTGAAATTCATGGGCGACGTGCCTTTCCGCGAGGTGTACATCACGGGCCTTATCCGTGACGCCGACAAACAAAAGATGTCGAAGTCGAAGGGCAATGTGGTCGATCCGCTTGAAATCTGCGACAAGTACGGCACAGATGCGGTTCGCTTCGCGTTGGCGCGCATGGGCGCTCCGGGAACGGATATTGCAGTGTCCGACGATTTGCTGGACGCCAATCGGGCATTCGCTACCAAGATCTGGAACGCCGCCCGATTGATCTTCCTCCATGTCGACGAATCAGACCGTCTTCCAACATTGACGGAATTGCGGAATTCGAATCTTGCCGTGGCAGATCGCTGGATTCTGTCCGAGCTTGCCCGAACGATCGAAGACGCCAATGTTTCTTCGGACAAGTACAACCTGCACGAGGCAGCACGGCACGTCCACAGTTTCTTCAGACATGAGTTCTGTGACTGGTATCTCGAAATGATCAAGCTGCATCCGGAGCGGTCAAAGCCCGTACTGCTTTACGTTTTTGAGACTGCGCTGCGTATGCTGCATCCGTTTATGCCGTTCATCACCGAAGAGCTGTGGCAGAACATCCCGCATCGCGGGGAATCGATCGTCATCGCACCGTATCCGGAATTTGAACCGGAGATGATCGATACCAAAGCCGAAGCGCAGATCGAGATGGTGAAAGACATCATCGGGAAGGTGCGTAACATCCGCTCGGAAATGAATGTGGATGCGAAGCAAGCTGTCCCGGTGCGGGTCGCTACAACTGACGCCGATACGAAACAACTCCTTCTCGACGCGCGCGAATACGTTTTCAAGCTTGCCCAGGTCAGCGGAATGGAAATCGTGCCCTCGCTCGGCGAAGACAAGCTCGCGGCCCGCGCTGTTGCCGCCGGCTTATCGATTGAGGTTCCGCTTGCCGGTTTGATCGACACGGAAGCCGAACGCGCCCGGTTGACAAAGGAGATGCAGAAGGTACGCGCTGAGATCGACAAGATCGAGCGCAAACTTTCGGATACGACCTTTATCGAGCGCGCGCCAAAGCCCGTCGTGGAAGAAAACCGTCGACGTTTGGCCGATTACCAGGATCAAGCAACCAAGCTCACGGATAGCCTGAACCGTTTGACTTGACTGCCGGATTGTTTCCCCTCCTGATACAGGAGGGGTGGACGCGACCGAAGGGAGCGGCCGGGGTGGTCAGGCACACACCATGTCTCGGAAGGCATTCTTGAAA
>Ga0207098_10044_pt1 | contig 35410 bp, 25 predicted proteins | sample Alteio_BWMinHeat_84_FD_153548 | JGI IMG/M metagenome (GOLD analysis project Ga0207098, IMG submission 153548) | Enriched cells from forest soil in Barre Woods Harvard Forest LTER site, Petersham, Massachusetts, United States -... | ecosystem: Environmental > Terrestrial > Soil > Temperate forest >...
ACTTCCAGGACATACTCTCCGCCGCTAAGTCCCGGAAACTCAAATTCGCCATTGCCTCGAGTAAAAGTCGTGTTCAGCGTGGCCCCTGTCTGCTGCTTCAAATCCACACGCACATTTTCCAACACTTGCTGACTGGAATCGTCGCGAACCGACCCTGAAATGGACAATGTTGCTCGAGTAGCGGGATTATTTCCGGCCGGCCGGACCTGTCCAAGCGCGGGGATCACTCCTAACACGATGATGATGGACGCTAGAAATGGGTGGGAGCGAAACATGGGGCCTCCAACGATATACCCAGATGCTAGCATGGCTCGCGTCCGACGACGCAGATTTCAGCGCCGCGTGTGCAATCATCCACCCAGATCGACGGATTGCCGGTAAGTCGGTAACGAGACTCGCCAACTAAAATTTGTTTCAATCGCCGACTTAAGCGCCATGGAGGCCTTAGGTTCTCCATGCACCAGATAGGTTTGGCGCGGGGGAGACGCGAGTCCCGTGAGCCAGCGCATCAGTTCACTTTTACCCGCGTGAGCAGAGAACTGGCGTAGATTCAGAACCTCCGCCGCGATGGCTACATCCTGCCCGTGAATTCGCACCGTCTTCGCGCCATCTTCAATGGCCCGGCCTCTCGTACCTTCGGCTTGGAATCCGGCCAATAGAATCGCATTGCGACGGTCCGGCGCGCGCTGCTCAAGATGGTGAAGAATGCGTCCGCCGGTTGCCATGCCGCTGGCCGATATGATAATCGCCGGCGTCTTGACGTCGTTGATCTTCTTTGAGTCGTCTACGGTGCGCATGTAGTGAACCGTGTGTGCGTCGAGCGGATTTCCGTTGCGCTCCTCGTTCGTATATATCAGATCGTGGTCCTCATGATGGCGCATGTACAGGTCTGTGGCGCTAATCGCCATGGGGCTGTCCACAAACACCGGGAGACGGGGGATGCGGTTCACATCTTCCAGCTTGCGGACAATGTACATGAGGGCTTGCGTCCGGCCCACGGCAAATGCAGGAACAACAATCACGCCGCCTCGTTTTGCAACGCGATTTACGATGTCCGCCACCGCCTCCTCGGGCGAACCGCTTGGGTGATCGCGATCGCCGTAGGTGGATTCGCACAACAGAACGTCGCACTGCGGCGGCACCGCAGGATTCTTTAGAATCGGCTGGTCGTAGCGCCCCACGTCGCCCGAAAAAAGTACGACAGTCTTCCTTCCATTTTCCGTAATCGTTAATTCCAGCATGCATGAACCGAGGATGTGGCCCGCGTCGAGCGGGCGCACCGTAAACTGCGTCGAAATCGCGAAGGGCGCTGCTCGAGGGATTTCACGAAACGCTTTCAAGGCTGCTTGGGCTTCTTCGGAAGTGTAGAGTGGCAACGTTGGCTGGTGTTTGCTGTAGCCGTGGCGTTCGGCGTGTGCCGCATCCTCCTCTTGCAAGTGGGCTGAATCGGGAAGCAGGAGATTGCAGAGCTCGATCGTAGCCGCATCGGCGTAGATTGGTCCGCGATATCCATCCCGCACGAAGCGGGGGAGATATCCCGTATGGTCCAGGTGCGCATGTGTTAGCACGCACCAATCGATGGACGAGGGCTTCTCGGGAAGCGCATCCCAATTGCGAAGACGAAGTTCCTTCGCGCCCTGGAACAAGCCGCAATCGATCATTAGCCGCTTGCCTTCCGCTTCGACAAGGTATTTCGAACCAGTTACGGTTCCCGCTGCGCCAAGAAATGTGAGTTTTGCCATAGGGAAGGTATTCTAGTCGAACTCTGCAAGTTTAAGCGCAAGAGTTGCCCACGCAAGGGGGTGGGGCAGGCCCTTCTCTGTGGCATTCGATTAGAAAATTCGTTAAGATATCGACGCTCTATCACCCCATTGGTAGATTGCGATGTTTTGGACGGGCGTGTAGCTCAGCTGGGAGAGCGCATCCATGGCATGGATGAGGTCGCAGGTTCGATCCCTGTCACGTCCACCAATTTCCCATGATTCAGTTGAGTGACGACCATCAAGCCGCACGTTGGTTCTAAGCGCCGTTGTTTTTATCTCATTGATTCTAAACATCGTAAGGCGCGGCGTGCGGATTGTGTCTTCATTTCGTGTGAATCTTGTCGAGCGCACCCTTGATGCCCTGGGCCACAGCTTCGGGACTGCCCACAGACCAGAAATGCATGAAGAAAAGGCGTGGCTGCTCCGTGAGCATATGGCTGTGGAGCGCGGTCACTTGAATGTTGTGCGCTTCGAGCGCGGAAATTACAGGATTGACTTCCGAAGCAATCAGCACGAAATCGCCCGTGGTCGCCACTTTTCCCAGCCCCGCCTCTTGAAAGTTGATCGCCTCAGCCACGCCTTGCGGAGTCGTCAGCGTTATGCCTTCCTCGGTGACTGGCTCTGCGCGCGGAACTCCAAAGCCAAGGACACCGCCGTTCCAGGCGCCCTTAACACCGAGCGTATCCTCGACGATCTTGACGAACGCTGCGGGCTCACTCGGTTGCGCGGGCGTCGGCTTTCCGAGTGGCGTTTGCGATGAGGCGAGCGCGGCGTGTAACGACTTGGCGAGCTCTGCTGCGGGGCCATGCCCGAGATAGTGCATGTACAGAATCTGCGGAGTTTCGTCGAGAACGTGATTGTGCACGGCGGTGATCTCGAAATTCGCCGCTCGTAGCTTGAGCAGGACAGGATTCACTTCCTTTTCGAGGAGCACAAGGTCGCCCATCACCATGGCGTGGTCATCTGTTCCGCTGAACGCGGCCCACGAGCCGAGCGCCAACCCCGGCTTGACCACCACACCAGCGACAGTCACATGCAAATCCGTGCGCGGGAAACCGACGCGGTAAACGTCTCCGGCTTTCTGGCCTGAGCGTCCGAGAGCGTCGTCAATTTTCGAGATATCGAGTCCCTGCGCCGAGAGAAGCCTTGAAGTAAGCAGTAGAACTGTGGCCAACAGAAGGTTTCGCTTGGTGTTCATTACATCCTCCCTTACTTCAAAAGATCGCCTAACTTATTTCGTTTCGTAGACAAGTACTTCGGAGCCTTGAGCACCGCGGTGAGGCACGGAAACAAATAATGTATTCATATCAGGCACGAAAAGCCCTGTACGCGACCCCGGGGGAATGGCGGCGCGCGAAGTACGTTCGTAGTGATCGGCATCTTTCTGCTGGAAAACATCAACGAAACCTTCTCCGCCGATCACGTAGATGCGGCTTTTTGCAACATCATAAAACAGGTCGTCGGTATCGCCGACCGCTTCAAACGTCGCCACCGTCTTGCCGGTCGTTGTATCCAGAACGAGCATGCGCGCCGGTACGCGGCACCCCACAAACAGTCGCTTGTGGCCTTCATCGAGCGCCATCGGGAAATTCTGCGCGGAAGCGATGGACCAGCTCTCGAGCACCATTCCCTTCGCAACGTCGGCAACCTGGATTTCCTTCTTGTCTGGAATGTTCACGAACAATCTTGTTCCGGCCTTCTCCAACTGGAACGATTCAGGATGCGAATCGACTGCGATCTCTCCAGATTTCTTCCCGGATGAGTCCACAAATGCAAGGGCCCCAGGTGACAGCGGCCGTCCGCGGATTTCTTTTCCGCCGCCGTACCCGACGATGGCGCGGTTGCTGCGCGCGTCATAACGGATGTTGTCGGCGTCGTCCTCGAATTTCACAGTTTGCAGAAGTTGAAACGTGGTCCCATCAAAAATCTTCGTCGTGCCGTCCTCGCTGGCTACAAACAGGCGATTGGTCGAAGCGTCGTAGAACACACCTTGAGGCGCTTTCAAATCGCCGATCGTCCGAATTCGTTGGCCGCCCTTGAGATCCAGCACCTCAACGGTGTTGTTCCCTAAGGCAGAGAGGAACAGCCGCGCGCCTTTTTGGTCCACGCTGAGATGATCCATCCGCCCGTTAACATTCGGCAGGGGAATGCGCATCTTGAGCGAAAGCGCCGGGGGGGCTTGGCCGATTGCCATCGCCGGAAAGGAAAGCAGGCCCGAAACTAGAAGCATTGCGACATGGTTCCTCATCGCGTTGGTCTCCTAAGCACAAATTACCATGGCATTCGATCCGCCGAAATTCACGGACACGCAAACAGTCCGTGAGAAATCTCATTTGCTCTTATTTTGTACATCCAACGAGACTCAGCAGGCAAGCTCCCGGTCTCATGCAACCAGATTGTCGGCGACAGAAGCTTCCTTCTCCCCGCAAATCAGACAGGTTGGAACTCCGTTCCCAGACTGATAGGTGTCATGCACTGCCGCAGCTGGAAAAGGTGGCATAAATGGGCTGGAGGCGCTGATGTTATAGGCGCATTAGACACTTATCCCCCATCCAAGTCGGTGGCCAATGGAGCATTGCAAAGAGGGTCGCCAAGAGCGAGAATAGGGGGGTCGGGGCACTGTTTCCCTTGAACGGTGTCCAACTCAAGTGGGAGTTTCACCGGTTGCAGCCTGGGCGTCAACAAACTTAGGACGTGGATTTGAGGAAGCGGGTTCATTGCCAGGCTCGCGGACTCCAAGATGTATCGACGGAAGTGCCGCGCAATTGCGGATGGGCGCGGGATCGGCAGAAACAGAGGTGCTAAGCGTGTCTGACTCTGCACGAGCCTTACCGTGGTCGCAAAATGAATCGGAGTTGGTGTATGAGCTTCAGTGCGGCTCTGACGCTGCGTATGATTGGCTAGTAACCCATTATACGAGTCCAGTCTACAGCCTCGTTTACGGAATGGTTTCGGAATCGAGCGATGCCGCTGACATCACGCAGGACGTCTTCCTGAAAGCCTTCCGCGGGATCCGTGGATTCCGGCGAGGGAGCTCGCTCAAGACGTGGCTCTATCGAATCGCCATACGTGAAGCACTGAACCACCGCCGCTGGCTATGGCGGCATCACCGGGGGCAGGATTCCATCGACGCGGAAGACGAAACAGGATTTGCCTCGACTCAAATCGAGGATGACCGCGGCACTCCATTCGATCAGGCGGCATCGGCGGAAATTCAGCAAGCGGTCCGCGAGGCTTTATTAAGCGTGCCGGCAGCTTTTCGCAGCGCGGTAATTCTGAGAGATCTTGAAGGAATGTCGTACGAAGAGGTTGCCGAAATTCTTGATGTTTCGGTGGGTACGGTGAAATCACGCATCCTGCGAGGGCGCCGCTCGCTGCGAGTGATTTTGGAACCTCTGCTAGGGCATCCCATTGTCGTACGTACCCGCGTAGTGCGGCAATCCGGCGACCAAGATGCGATGACACCTGCTCCTGCGCCGGCCAAGGGGCATTCATCCGCTGTGATGCATTCGACGCTATTTTCAGAGATGGGCGAAGCAGTTCCTGGCGCGCACGCCCCGCGAGGGCCTGCGAATCCCGAGGGATTGGGCGACGCCAGGGGAGGTGTTTGATGGATTGCACTAGGGTAAGACACCTACTTCCCGGGTATCTCGATGGCGCGTTGCCTTCGCGATGGCGCTCGGAATCTCATGTAATGATTGGCCATCACCTGGAATCATGCTGGTCCTGCCGTGAAGAGTTACAACGGTACATGGAACTTTCCTCTTTGATGTCGAATGTCGAGCGACCCATGCCGCCGTTCGATCTAGCGCTGCGCATTCGGATTGAGGCCTCTAAGCGGCTGTCTGACAAGAATTGGCTTCACTATTTACGCTTAGCGCGCCGACGTGCTCACCTCATCGTTGAAAACATTCTGGAACCGCTCGCGGTACCCGCGACGGGAGGCTTGACAGTCGCGCTCGTGGTGTTCTCATTAATCTATCAGGTACTCGGGGTTGGTATGCCGCTGCGCGCCGTATCCAACGATTCGCCGACGAGCTTGTTGCAGTCCGCGCGCTTGGAGGCCCTTGCGCCATTTCCCGTGACGGGGCTTGAGGCGTCCGGGCATGCGGGGCCGCACGCACTGGTTGTGGCGGTCACTGTGAATGCGTTTGGCGATGCGGTGGACTATGAAATTTTGTCGGGGCCGGATGATACTGGGGTCCGCCGCCAACTCGACCAGGTGTTCTTGTTTTCGCGCTTTCGCCCTCTGATGAGCTTTGGCCGACCTACATCGGGCGGCCGAGTGGTTCTGAGCTTCAGCGACATTTCAATCAGGGGGTAGACCACTCGCTCTGTGGAATGACCTCCTTCCCATCTCGTGCCACCGCTTGGTCTGCGGGGGTCCCGTAAGTCTCTAATGAGGCCTGCAAGTTCTCCTTTCATTCTCCACTACATAAGTATCAGAAAATAAATGGCATAACTAATTATTCCAACCGACCTGCATATCCGTGCCAGAGAGTTCCAATCGGGATAGAACGTACGCTTAATTTCAGACACGTTTGAATTTTGGTACTCCGGTACTATGGCCCTACGGCGATTCAGAATGAATAATCAAGCGTTGTCCCGTCCAAAGCCTGGACCAAAGCCTGGAACTGACCGGGGGTTTAAACCGCGAATCGATGGCAACGAATGGTGCATTGGTGGGGGACTCAGCGCAGACGGACGCCGCCCGGAGATCTTCGCCTGCCGAGCCGCCACAGGATCCTCGACGAAACCCGGTGTGTCTTGAAGTTCCGGTCGCGATTCGAAATTTGCCGAATGGTCCGACACTGCTGGAGGCAAGAAGCGTCATCGTCTTCGAAAGTGGCGGAGTCCTCAAGCTTTCAGCCAATCCACCGGCTGGCCAAAAACTTGTAATATCAAATCCTCAGGGAAGGGAGGCGGAATGTCGTGTGGTGATTTCCGCCAACCGTCCTGCCTTGAAGGGATACGTGGAGATTGAGTTCACGGCACCTGCAGGCGACTTTTGGGGTATCCACCCAACTGTGGAGCCGCCTACAGCAAGACCATCTCCCGCGCCAACGAGCATTTTTCCGGATCGTGGCGCCAATCCGACCAATCCCGCGCCACTTCCACCCTCTTTGGTCACTCCCGCAAGGCATGAGCATGTCATTAGTTCGGGGCCTTCCGGGCGAGCGCCTTCGTTTGAGGATATTCCCGGGCTCGTAGGATCATCGCCACAGACGCCTGCGATTCCTAGCCTCCAACAGGTGCGCCCACGACCGAGTACTGATGTGCGGTCAGAATTGCCAATGGTGACGGTCAAATCGTTCAACGATTCTGCCGTTGCGCCCCTGAATGAAGTTCCACTTCCTTCGTCCGATTCGGCCGCACCCAGTGGTCCGGGTGTTGTTGCCAAACCACTTGTAACACCCACCCACATCTTTCAGAACAATGGCCTGCAAGTTTCGTCAACTTCTTTCCCAATGGCTAGCCCTCCAACGCCAAATCGCAAGCTGCCCATGATTGTTGGAGCAGCCACTGTGCTTGCACTCCTGGCTGGAGCCGGTTTCTTCTACATGCATAGGAGCAATACTGCGCAGGTTGATGGTCCTAATATCGGCCAGAAGGAGCAATTTTCTCCGCCCGCAGCGCAAGCGACGCCTCAGAGAGCGCAGACAGAGATTGCTGCTTCGGTTGTAAATCCGCCACCGAATCCCGCCAGCGAGCTGAGTCCTGCTGCTCTTGCCCCCGCCTCAGCTGGCGCACTCAACGATTCAGTCGCGCAAGTGCGGCCAGCGCCCACTTCTGGCTCTGCCAACCAGCCGAGTAACGCAAATTCAAAGGAAACTAGCAAGCCTGCGCCCGCTCGCCAGACAATCTCAAATCTAAAAATACACGCTCCAGCTGCGCCAGCGCGTGATCCAATACGCGCACGAGAGGTCGCTCCGCTCAGCGACGCGGAAATCTCAACATTCAACCAGGTCAATGGCACTCCATTGGGGGGCGCGATCTCATCGATTGCCGCTTCGAATAAAGGCCCCGCGCCGCCGCGCCTCGCGATTGCTCCAGCTGGTAGTGTCACTATGCAAGAGGCGAAATTGGTCACCTCCATTCAGCCGATCTACCCTCCCGCTGCGAAACAATCGAATATACAGGGCGACGTCGTGCTGACCGCCAAAGTCGACTCGAGTGGTAAGGTTGGCGAGATGGCTGTCATTAGCGGCCCGGAATTGCTTCGACGTGCGGCCACAGATGCCGTCCAACGCTGGAAGTATCAACCCGCGATGAACGCCGGCATCCCCGTTGCCTCACAAGTGACTGTAAGAGTGCAATTTCGAATACGCTAGTCGGCGTGAAAATTCCTTTCGGCCAGCACGTACGTATCCGGATTTTCGGCGATTCACACCGAAAATCGGTTTGTTTTTTCGGTGCGAACGAATTCTTGACGGATTTTGCCCGTGCTTGTACATTCATCGATTAGAGTTTGGGCAGGATAACGGCTTGCGCCAACTTACCATGATGAATTCGCACAGGCGGCTCTGGACGATTGCGCTGTCCGCGTTAATTTGTACCTCCCTATCCGCTCCCGCAGCGGAGTCCCAGAAGAAGACTCCAGAGGTTAAGAGAAGCACTGAACCCTCTCACGCGATTTCGGTGGATGTCCGTCCGCAACTATTTGCAACGCTTTGTGCCCTCGATGCAGCGGGATTTGAGTCCAATTTAAACGCGGCAACCCAAAGTCCCGGGCGGACCCAGTTACGGCAGCGCATGTTGGCAATGCAAGGCCCAGCCACGGAAGCATTGAGAAAGTACTACCAGGAACATGCGCTCGGCGATTCGGGCGCGACCTTATCAAGGTTTGTTTCCTTTGCGCTCGCCGCCGGTCCGCCTCCCAAATTCGCATTTGAGATTAACAGGGATTCGCTACCCCCTGATGCACTGGCTTTGGAAGGCTTTAACGAGGTCTTGGCCAACTTCTATAAGGAGGCCCAGCTCGACCAGCTCTGGCAGAGGTATCAGCCCGACTACGAGCGCGGCGTCGAATTTTATCGCGTACCGGTTGCAGAGCTTGTGCTGACAGCGACAACATACCTTCGCGAAATCGTACAAAGCTCAAGCCCACGGACATTTGCGGTTTACGTCGACCCGCTCGTCGGTGGGAAAACAAATTTTCGAAATTTTGGAGATCACTACGCCCTGGTCGTTGGCATGAATCCCGACCTTCCGCTCGATGATATCCGGCATGCGTACCTTCATTTTCTGCTGGATGCCACGGCCATTCGCTATAGGACGCAGGCAACCAAGGCCACCCCGCTTCTGGCCTATGCCGGGAGCGCACCCCGACTGCCCGCATCCTTGCGGGATGATTTTCAAGCATTCTTTGACGAATGCCTCGTTCGCGCTGTTGAATTACGTCTTCGCCACCTCCCCCCGGCAAATCTGAGTTCTGAGATTGATCAGGCAGAAAAAGATGGGTATGTATTGGTGCGTGCAATCTATTCGGGGCTTTCCGGCTTTGAAAAATCCGAGCCTGCGATGAGCCTTTACCTTCCGGACCTGATCAAGGGAATTGACGTTCCTTCCGAGGCCCGGCGTTTGCGGGGCGTCAGTTTCGCGGATGACTCCCCAGCGAATGATGTAGCCTCAGTGGATACTCGTACGGCGGCCCCTGCGGCCCGACCAAGTGTTTCCAGTGATCCTGTGGAGGTGCAGCTCGCGGAAGGGCAGCGGCAAATCTCAGCGCGGAATGGCGCGGCGGCAGCCGCTTCTTTTCAACGAGTATTGGCGACCGACCCCGACGATCTGCGCGCGACGTACGGATTAGCGGTTTCCTCCGCTCTACTTGGTCAGCCGGACCGCGCCCGGGAGCTATTTGCAAAAGTAATCGCAGCAGCGGCCGCGGAAACTGGCGCGGAGCAAAAGAGGCCGGATCCATCGAGCCTTTCCTGGTCGCATATTTACCTTGGAAGGATGTACGATGTAGAGGGCAATCGGGACTCTGCCGTGGCGGAATATCGTGCCGCTTTGGCAGTGGGCGATGCTCCGGACTCAGCGCGGACTGCCGCGCAACATGGGATGGATGCTGGATACCAGACGCCTCCGCGTGAGGCGAAGCCTGACGTAAAACCATAGGCCGAATTCGATCGCGGCTCCGTTTCATTTTGCCGTCGTGGTCGAGGAGTCCAGCGGACGTACAGAGCTTGAGCAAGGAAATACTCGGGACATCAATTCTTGTGCTCGAGAAATATTCTCGCGAAGGAGAAAGATTCATGAAGGCTAAGTCTTTTACGTGGAGGGTGGCACTTTTTGTTTTTGCAATCTTCACTCTACTGGGAGCCGGGACAGCCACGTCGTCGGCTGCCCAAAAAGATAAGGACAAGGGCAAAGGCGGGCCGCAGATCAACAAAGCGGAAGAGGATGCATACAAGGCATTCTACGCAGCCCGGGGTGGGTCTCCGGCGACACAAGTTCAGCTTGGCGAAGCCTTCATCATGAAATTCCCAATGAGCCACTATCTCGTTGGCGTCTATTCTCAATTGACCTCTGCGTATTACGGCATGGGTAATACGGACAAGATGTTTGAGATGGGAAATAAGGCACTCGAACTCAACCCCGACAACGCAAACATCCTTGGGCTGATGGCGATGGTAATGTCCCGCCGGATCAATGCGAAAACCCTGGACGCTGCCCAGCAATACCAGAAGGCCGAAGGTTATGCCAAGCACGCAATCGAGTTAATTCCCACCCTGCCGAAGCCGGATGGAATTGATGACGCGACATTCGAGAAAGGAAAGAATGAAGAACTTTCGATGGCCCACAGCGGCTTGGGTCTGATCGACTTCACGTTCAAGAAGAGTTACGAAGATGCTGTGACTGAGCTCACACAAGCCGTTCTACTGGCCGATCCTCCGGATCCTGTTGACGTTTATATGCTGGGCAACGCCGATGTTCAAACCAGCCGCTACAAAGACGCCGTTGCAGCCTACGACAAGTGCGTCGCACTTGGAGGTCAATTGGCCCCGATCTGCAAGACGCGCGATGACGACGCCAAGCATAAAGCGGAAACGGAATTGAGCAGATAGCTGGTGGTTGTTCATGGCGAGTAGCGGATTTGCGGAATTGGAATTGGAGATCGGGCATCGATTCCGCGAGCCCCGCTTCTTGGAACAAGCTCTCACCCACAGTTCTCTTCTTCCAGAGAGTGCCGACGTCGCACCTTACGACAACGAACGTCTCGAATTCCTGGGTGACGCCGTGCTCGATCTAATCGTGAGCGAAGAAATGATCCGAACTTTTCCGGATTGGGGTGAGGGTCAGCTTTCGAAGGGCCGGGCGCGGCTCGTGAATGCCGGATCGCTTTGCGCTGCTGCACGTAAACTGGATTTGGGAAAGTATTTGCGTCTAGGCCGGGGCGAGGAAAAAACCGGCGGGCGTTCAAAACCCGCGCTGCTCGCCGACGCCTACGAGGCCATCGTTGCCGCAATTTACCTTGACGCCGGACTCGACGCGGCCCGCGATTTCGTTCGCAGGTCTCTTGTCGAGGAGGCCGTCGCGACCGAGGCTCAGTGGCTTGGCCGTTCCGACTACAAGTCTGCCCTCCAGGAATTCTTGCAAGCCCAGGGCCGTGCACTGGGCACGTATCGAGTCATCGAAGAGACCGGACCCGATCACGCAAAGACTTTCCGAGTTCAGGTGAGCATCGGTGGTGAGATCGCGGCGGTCGGCGTAGGCAAGAGTAAGAAGGAAGCCGAACAATTGGCGGCCCTGGCGACACTCAATCAATTGGGTGTCGTCGACGAGGGAAAGACACGGACAAATGTCTGAGACCGCAGAGGTCGTGAGAAATCACGAGGTCGCCGCGAGTAAAGATGAGCCCCAGCACGCGACCGTTCGCGAATATCTCGAATCCCTTCTTGTAACCGTCATACTCGCGCTATTCGGCACAACGTTCATCGTCCAGGCCTTCAAGATCCCATCTCCTTCGATGGAACCAACGCTACTGGTCGGTGACCATCTCCTCGTGAACAAGTTCATTTTCGGCGGACGCGGATATTGGTTCGACCGCCTCCTGCCGTACCGCGAGATTCGTCATGGGGACATCATTGTCTTTAAATTCCCCTTTCAAGACCACCCGCACTATGTCAAGCGGGTCATCGGCCTTCCAGGCGATCGCATTAAAATCGTGGATCAGCGAGTGTACTTGAATGGAAAGCGCTTGACCGAGCCCTATGTTGTGCGTGATCCGACGGCTCCCTATGATCCCTTTGGTGATAATTTCCCCCCTCGCAGCGCGCAATATTTACAGGCCAACATGCAACCGGAGTGGGCCGCCGAGATTTTGAATCATGTGCAGGACGGAGAGGTCGTGGTCCCACCGGATAAGTACTTTGCAATGGGAGATAACCGGGACCACAGTTGGGACAGCCGGTATTGGGGATTTGTGGATCATGATGCGATTATGGGGCGGCCGGTTGTGATCTACTGGTCAATCCAAAGTCAAGAGGATGAGGGTGCCGACCACCGAATCGATAGCTGGCTGGTGGAATATTTGGATTCAATCATCCACATGCCATCCCGTACACGGTGGGCCAGAATGTTTCACGAGGTCCACTGAAACTTCCCTTTCCTAAGTGCCCGCCGCCTGCAACAATGCAAATCCTAAGATGCGCAAGAAAATCTGGTTGCGAGGGATCCTTCCTCTGGTCGGCGCGGTACTCGCGGGCAGCGCGGGGCTGACACGCTTTCTGCAGACTAGTGGCGCACGGCAATATTTGATCGCCAAGCTTGAAGCAAGCTTCGGACGCCAGGTTGAAGTCTCCCGGTTTGGATTTAGTGTCCTGGATGGCGGCCGACTGGTGGCGCATTCCCTGACGGTTTCGGAAGACTCTCGTTTTGGGAATGAATACTTTCTTCGTGCAGATAGTCTGACGGTTGGTCTGCGTTGGCCCGCCCTACTTTCGGGGCGATTCGAGTTCGGCACGCTTTCACTTTCGGAACCCAGTCTGAATCTGGTTCGAGATTCCCGCGGGCGCTGGAACATCGAGGACTGGTTGCCCCCTTCGTCTCCGAGCCTATCTCAGGCGGGATTTGTGGGTCCTCGCGAGGGTTCGAGTAACGCGACTCCCGTCCGGTTTGTCAATATTGTAGTGGAGGGTGGCCGGATAAATTTCAAACAAGGAGAAGAAAAGAGTCCCTTTGCCTTGCTCGATGTTTCAGGTCGTGTCGCGCAAGATGGTTCGGGCCGCTGGCAACTTGATCTGGCAGCCCTTCCTATGCGCGCGGGCGTTAACTTGCAAGAAATTGGTACGGTCCGCTTGCGGGGAGCGATTGCTGGAACTTCCGCGCGACTCCAACCCGCAGACCTGAACTTGACCTGGCGGCAGGTATCGCTCGCCGATGCACTTCGCATCGTACGCCAGTCAGACTTTGGTGTCCGGGGAGAATTGGACGTTGAACTAAATGCCCACGTCAATTCGGCGGCATCCTTATCAAGAGAAGACGGGAAAGCGGGCGGAGGGCAATGGAAGGTTGCGGGGATGGCTCGGATGCGAGGGATTCATGGATGGCAACTTCCTCAACGTTCGGAGGATCCCGCTCTCAATATTTCGTTTGAAGCGTCGTGGCGTTTGGGAGAGCGGCACGCTCAGGTCGGCAAGATCCTTGTCGAAATGCCGCAATCTCACATCCATTGCGCTGGCGAAATGGATTGGGCGGAAGGGTTCCGGCCCGATTTGCATATTCAGTTGTCCAGCCTTGGGCTAAGGGACATCTTCTCATTTTACCGCGCGTTTCGCCCAGGCGTGCCAGAAAATCTTGACCTAGCAGGAGCGGTTGGGATTGACGCGACACTTTCGGGTTGGCCACCACGACTCCAAGAAGGAGTTTTGGCCAGCACAGGTGCCCGGTTGTCAGGGGCATCTCTTCCCGCTGATTTGCAAATCGGAGAAATTAATGCGAGCGTGGCGCAGGGCGGATTGGAATTTGCCCCCACGGAGATCTCCTTCGCGGCGCCGGCGGCAAGATCACGCACAGAGACAAATGGAGAGGAGGACTCAACACCTAATTCATTCATGATGCGGGGGGCGATCCTTCCGTATAGTTTTGGCGTTTACAGTTGGCCGCCAAATTGGAATTTTTCCGTCGAAGGGGAAACAGCACAGGTTCAGGATTGGCTGATACTCGCCAAGGTTCTGACCCATCCGTTGGCCCAATCGTTGACAGCCGCAGGAGGTTTGGTTGTGAAGCTCTCGGGGACGCGTCGTGTCGGCGATCCCTCGCCAACCTGGCTCGGCATATTGGAAACACGGAATCTAACGGTCAACCCGGCATTTCTGAACCGACCTTTGGTCTTCCCGAAATCACAAGTTGAATTCACGCAATCCCAGAGGACAATCACTCTTACGGCGGCAGAAGCGTTCGGTGCAACATGGCACGGGGCTGTCACGCGCAAGATGCCGGCGGGGGGATGGGTGTTCGATGTTTCCGCGAATCGATTGGACGCAGCCGAATTGGATCGCTGGCTCGGGCCTCGCGCCAGGCCCAGCTTCCTTTCGCGAATCACAAGCCTGGGGGGATTTGGCGCGAATCCGGCAGATTCTCAGGATCGCGATTCCACCGCGGCCAGAATTTCGGCCCGCGGACGCTTGCGCGCGGCGGAATTTGACGTGGCCCCGTTTCAGCTCGGCCAACTGGATGCGGATGTGGAGCTCGCCGGTCGTCGCATCACGGTGCAAAGGGCCCGTGCAGATTTTCTTGAGGGTAGAGTCAGCGCCACTCTTGATGCCAAACTGTCCAGCGACCCTTCCTATCATTTCAAGGGGCAATTTGATCGCGTGAATCTCGCTCTCCTTGGGCGAGCCGTACCATCGCTCCGGGACCGTTTCATTGGAATCGCATCTGGCGACATCAGCCTCACCACACATGGTGTAGGGAGGGAGAACCTGGCGCATTCAATCGTGGCTGATGGCATGTTTGAAGCACGAAATGCGGTCATTGTCGGCCTCGATTTATCACTTGTCACCAAGGGTTCCCTCCAGAGCGTCAACCCAGCAAAGTTTACGTCGGCGAAGGGGAAATTCAGCTTTGCCAACGGAGAAATTGAAATCTCGGATTTCGTACTCGATCAAGCGGGCGGGCGCCTCCAGGCAGACGGACGGATCGATTTATCCCGTTCGTTGGACATCCGAATTCGCCCAGTGGTGTCCTCCAACAAACCCGCCCCAGGGAGCTCCATGGCGGCAATCTTCTCCCTCGGCGGAACTTTGGATTCGCCCAAGTGGACCCCTCTCAGTCCAGTAGCCGATCCTCCTGCGAGAACGTACGTCGGGCGAAAGTAAGCATGTTTTCCGGCGGCCTTGTAACAACCCCATTCCCCGACAAGTCATCCAACCATCCTGACTTTCGCCAAGATGTGCTTCAGGCGGCGGCGAGCTGCGATGCGTGAAGCTATTCTCCTTACAATGATCGTTTTCGCCCTTCCGGGCGCTGGCGTTGCTCAGCGGAACGGTGCCCCGCAAGCCCAGGAACACGTCTCCCTAACGCCACGTTTTGTGCCGGGTGAATCCTTTCGCTACGAAATGCGATTCGAGAACACGATTTCGGGCTCCCGTACCGGCTTCGTAGCAGACCCGCAGGGTCCGTCGCAATTGACTCTCGTATGGAACACGGCAATTCGATTGGATGTGCTGCCAGGCGAACCACATGTACCCGGAGGCCTTTGTTTGCGCATTACGTATGAGAGTTCCTCGGCGGAGATTCACAGCGACACGTTCGATCCTGACGCCGTTTCGCTCCAGGATCAGTACAAGAAGCTTGCGGGTAAGGTGATCGAGTTCACTCTGGATCGAGCTGGAAAAGTGATTTCCGTTTCCGGCCTGGAGGGAATCGTCGAGGGTGAAAAATCCCTCGAACTCGCACGGCAGTGGATCGCTCAACTTGCGTCGGGCCCTGGAGCCCCGGCGGGCGGTGTCGCGGTTGGTCAGAATTGGTCAACCGAAGAGCGGGCAGAGAACCTGCCCATTCCCGGATTGGTTTGGCGCACCGAGTCGCAATATCTTCGCAATGAGGCCTGCCCTCAACCAAATTCGGATACCGCTCCTGTCGTTGTTTCGACCCCGAGTGAACCGTGCGCGGTAATCCTTTCCCACCTCAATTTGATTCGGCCGAAATCTGCGGAAAATACCGCCCCACAACAACAAAACGGTGTGGAGACGAGCGGTAAATGGGACGGCTCGGGGGAGGGCGTCAATTATGTTTCACTAAGAACCGGTATGTTGATGAATGTGACGCAGAGTACGACCGAAAGCATGGACGTGACATTTACTACGTTGCACAATGACTCGCTCCGCTACTCCGGCACAACGACTTCGCACTCACGGGTTGCGCTCGTCAGTTCAACTTCCGCGCTATAATGTTGTGTTCGCGACAGCGGTTTTTCCGCGTTATGCAGCTCCATGTCCACAAATTTCAAACTCATGAGCGACTACGAACCTCGTGGCGACCAGCCCGAGGCGATTACCCAGCTTACCCGTGGCATCGAGGCAGGAGAGAAGCATCAGGTATTGTTGGGTGTGACTGGCTCCGGCAAGACGTTCACGGTGGCGAAGGTGATCAATCATGCGAACCGTCCCGCTCTTGTCCTCGCACACAATAAGACGTTGGCGGCGCAGCTCTACAGCGAGTTCAAGAGTTTCTTTCCCCAAAACGCAGTTGAGTACTTCGTCAGTTACTACGATTTCTACCAGCCGGAAGCCTACATCCCGTCATCGGACACCTATATCGAGAAAGAATCCACGATCAACGACGAGCTGGACAAGCTGCGCATGAGCGCCACGCGCTCTCTGTTCGAGCGCCGGGATGTGATCATCGTCGCCTCAGTTTCCTGCATCTACGGCCTGGGTTCGCCGGAAGCCTACTATGGCATGTTGTTGATGATTGAGAAGGGGCAGAGCGTCGCGCGCGAGGCATTGTTGCGCAAATTGGTGGATATCCAGTACGAGCGCTCTGAGGATTTGCGCCGCGGAACCTTCCGCGTGCGCGGCGATCGCTTGGAGATTTACCCGCCCTATGAAGATAACGGATACGTTGTGGAACTCTGGGGCGCACAGGTGGATGCGATTCGCCAGATGGACCCCCTCACCGGCGAGGTACGCTCCGGACAGAGCGATCTCTCGCGCCTCACGATTTATCCGAAGTCACACTACGTGATGCCCACGGCGCAGAAAGAACGGGCCATCCGCACGATCCTTGAAGAACTCGATTGGTGGAAGCCGGAGCTTGAAAAACAGGGCAAGTACGCCGAGGCGCAGCGTGTGTGGCAGCGCACGATGTTTGACATCGAGATGATCCGCACAATCGGCTACTGCCACGGCATCGAAAATTATTCGCGCCATCTTTCCGGACGCCTGCCCGGCGAAGCTCCTCCCACGCTTCTCGATTACCTGCCCCAGGACTACCTCCTGTTCATCGACGAATCGCACCAGACAGTCCCACAGCTCCACGGGATGTATCACGGCGACCGTTCGCGCAAACAAACGCTCGTGAACTACGGTTTCCGCATGCCGTCGGCGCTCGATAACCGCCCGCTGAATTTCGAGGAGTTCGAGCATCGTACTGGTCAGGTAATTTACGTTTCGGCGACGCCAGGGCCATACGAGTTGACGCGCTCAGCGGGTGTTGTAGTCGAGCAGGTGATTCGCCCCACGGGGTTGGTGGACCCGCAGATCGAGGTGCGGCCCGTGAAGGGGCAGGTGGATGATTTGCTCGAGGAGATACGGGTGCGCGCCGAACGCAACGAGCGCGTGCTCGTCACGACGCTGACCAAGCGCATGGCCGAGGACCTGGCCGAATATTTTACGGAGACCGGAGTCCGTTGCCGCTACCTGCATTCGGAGGTGGACACGCTGGAGCGAGTTCGCATCCTGCGCGATTTGCGCCGGGGAGAATTCGATGTGCTCATCGGAATCAACCTGCTGCGCGAAGGACTCGATCTGCCTGAAGTATCACTGGTTGCGATTCTGGATGCCGATAAGGAAGGTTACCTGCGCAGCGCCACAGCGCTCATTCAGACCATCGGCCGCTGCGCGCGCCATGTGGAAGGGCGAGCCATCCTGTATGCCGATCGCATGACCGGCTCGATGCAGCAGGCCATCGATGAAACGAATCGCCGCCGCGAAAAGCAGGTGGCATACAACGAAGCAAACAACATTACGCCGCAATCGATCATTCGATCCGTCGACATGAAACTGGCCGCGATTGTGGAGGCCGACTACGTCACCGTCCCTGCCGAGGAGTTTGCGGACGTGGACATCACCAGCCACGGGAAGCTGAACGAAGTTCTAACGCAGCTTGAAATTCAAATGCGCGAGGCAGCCAAGAAATTTGAGTTCGAGCGGGCCGCAGCTTTGCGCGACCGCATCCGAGCGCTCAAGCAGCGTGACCTTGCCGGGTTTTTCACCGCCGCAACCGAGCCTGCTGCGGTGGAATGAGGCTCCAGTCCCGCGAGGTGGGCCGGTGCCTTGTGGCATGTTGATGGCTTCTGTATAGTAAAATTGGATGGTGCGAATGCGGCTGCATCGACTTTTCTGGAGCGTCCTTGATGTCTAGCGAAGCACTTCCGTTTGCAACCGTTGAGGAAGCTCTCGAAGAGATCCGTCAAGGCCGACAAATTGTGCTTGTCGATGACGAGGACCGCGAAAACGAAGGCGACCTCACCATGGCCGCGGAGAAAATTTCGCCCGAAGCCATCAACTTCATGACGAAGCATGGGCGCGGATTGGTGTGCTTGACTCTCACCGAAGAGCGCTGCGACGAACTCGGTCTCCCCCTCATGTCGCCTGTGAACACGTCAAATTACGGTACGGCGTTTACGGAGTCGATCGATGCGCGACGCGGTACGACGACCGGCATTAGCGCGACGGATCGGGCGATCACGGTCCTGACGGCCATCGATCCGGCCACGAAGCCCAGCGATCTCGCTCGGCCCGGCCACGTGTTTCCATTGCGGGCGCGGCAAGGGGGAGTGCTGGTGCGGGCGGGGCAAACTGAGGCGTCGGTCGATCTGGCGCGCCTCGCGGGGCTGACGCCAGCCGGCGTAATCTGCGAAATCATGAACGATGACGGCACGATGGCGCGCGTGCCCCAACTCGTGGAATTCTGCCGCCTGCATGGACTGAAACTTCTAACCGTCGCGGAATTGATCCGCTACCGGATGCGGCACGAGCGCTATGTTCGCCGCGTGGCGGAAGCGGGTTTGCCGACACGTTACGGGCAGTTTCGAATGATCGTTTACTCCTCGGACGTGGACAGCGAGCAACACATCGCGTTGGTCCGCGGAGATATCAAGACAGGGCCGCCGCTCGTGCGCGTCCACTCGCATTGCCTTACGGGTGACGTCTTCGCCTCCAACGAGTGCGATTGCCACGATACGATCGAGCGCTCGCTTGAAGCGATTGTCGCCGAGGATCGCGGCGTGTTTGTCTACCTCCATCACACCGGGCGCGGATTCGGCATTGAAGCCGGAGTTCCCGCCGCAGGTACTTTACCCAGGATTCAGTATCATTCGCGCGGGCAACTCGATTTGGACGTCGCGAGACAACGCCAATTGCAGCACGAAAGCGGCATTGGGGCGCAAATCCTGATCGACCTCGGGCTGAAAAACTTACGCGTTCTTACCAACCACCCGCGCAAGCTCGTCGCCCTTGAAGGATACGGGCTCACGATTGCCGAGCAGGTCCCTGTGCGGCTAGGCTCAAAGAAGGCTTCCCACCAGATGCTTTGAGCAAAGCAGTGCTCTCCTAGTCCGGCAAGTGCGCTGGTCGCTCCATCCACGCCACGTCCCAATATCGATTGAACTTGCGGCCATTTTTGTGGAAGACACCCACTGGGTTGAATCCAAATCTGATGTGAAGGGCAGCAGAGGCCGGAGTCGGCAATGTATATCCGGCCACAATTGTTTCAATGTCCTCCTCGGCAATCGCTGCAAATAAACGTGAGTACAAGCGGCTCCCAATTCCTGTGCGAACAAGATTCGGATCGCAATAGATCGTCGTTTCTACGGTTGTGTCATAGGCCGCCTTGGCGCGGAACCGGGTGGTGCCCGCGTAGCCAAGCAGCTCATTATTTTTCTCCGCCACGAGCAGTCGATATCGCCCGGTGGTGCTGAATTGCTCGAACCAGACGGCGCGGCGATCCACAGTGTAAGGCTCGATGTCAAACGTAACCGGCGTGTGGATCACAAAGTAGTTGTAAATCTCAGTCATGCGCGCCAAGTCTGCACTTGTTGCCGGGCGAATTCGAATTTCATCCATACCGGTCGTCCCTCATCTCCTCGAGTTCATCATTTCTTCGCGGGAGGCGGCGCCGACAGAGTGATGTACGGGCGAATCTTTGCGAGGCGTTTGTCGCTAATGCCTCGAATCGCAAGCAGGTCCTCGACGCGTCGAAAAGGGCCGCTCTTCTGGCGCATCTCGATGATCTTCTTTGCCGTCGCCTGGCCTATTCCGGGGAGTTCCTGCAGTTGCTCGCTGGTCGCGGTGTTCAGGTTGATTGGTACGGTTGGAAGAGATTTCTGAGCGCCCACACTTGAACAAAGAAATACAACTGCAAGCGCGATGGCGAGAGCTCCACGGGTCAACCGGCTCGACCGCACTACGCCTCCGCCCGAGGTCCACAGGCCGACGCCCCCGAAATCAATTCCCGCAATTAAATCGACTTCCCCTGGGCATCGAAGACTTCAAAGGGACCGAATTGTGCGGCCTGCGCCTCAAGCTGTGCTCTGTCACCGACAATCACGATTTGCGCGTTCGCGGAGTCAAAATATTTTTGCGCGGCATCCAGCACATCGGCAGAAGTGAGCGCAAGAATGCGCTCGCGGTACGTCTCGAGGTAATCTTCCGGCAAGCGCTCGAGCGTGGTGGTCGCCAACTGGCCCGCAAGCCCTCCCTGCGTGGCGAGACCCAGGGAGAATAGTCCGGTTAGGTAGTTGCGCGCGTCGGCAAGCTCATCAGGGGGAACGGGAGTAGAACGCATGCGGTCAATTTCATAGAATATCTCCGTCAGTGTGGCCGCGGTCACTTCATTGCGGACAGCGGCATGAACGCTGAAATATCCATGTTGCCGTAAGGGGTGGGCCCCGCTGCGCGGGCTGTAGGTGTATCCCTTTTCTTCGCGGATATTCATCACCAGCCTCGAATTGAACGCACCGCCATAAATCGAGTTGGCAAGCGTCAGGCGCAGCCAGTCCGGATGCTTTCGCGTGATCGCGCGATTTCCAACCAGCACCTGCGCCTGCACTGCCGCGGGTAAATCGACAAGATAGACCCGGCGGCCTTGCAATACCGGCAAGGGCGGGTCAGGCGCCGGTTCCGATTTACCTGGCAGCCAGGCCCCGAATATCTTTTCCACCTGCGCCAACATCTCTTGTGGTGAAAAATCTCCGACATGAACGAGAAGCGCGTTCGCAGGATGATAGTGTTCCCGGTAGAAGGCCTTCAGTTGTTCCAGCGTGTAATTCTCAACGTCCGACTCCATAGGGGAAACCGAGCCGTACGGATGGGCCCCGAACAAGACTTTGCGCAGGCGTTCTCCGGCGAGAAAGCCCGGCGTGGTGCGCTCAATCCGCAATCCTTCCAGCATCTGCCGCCGCTCGCGCTCAAATTCATCGGCGGGGAAGGATGCCTGCCGCGACAACTCCGAAACCAGGCCGAGAAGTTCTGCCGAGAAATCCACTAGTCCGGCAAATGAAATTACGCTGGTATCGGTGCCGGCGCCGGAGGAAAGATCCGCCCCGATTCTCCGCAAGTCCTCCTCGATTTGGCGACTCGTGCGCGCCGACGTGCCCGTCCGCAATACGCTTGAAGTGATCTCTGCAAGGCCGGGCGCGGAAGCGGCGGCATTCCCGGTTCGGAAAAACAATTGCCCGTTGAATTTTGGGATGGTGTGCGATTCCACCAGCACCACTTCGAGTCCATTGGGCAAAGTCGCGTGAGTGCGCTGTGGCCAAATTACAGGCCGCTCCGGTGAGAGGGGAGGAATCATGCCGTGCGTTTCAGGGAAAGGAGTCGCGGTCATCACGCCGCCGCTTTCTTCGCCGGCTGGCGAATCACGATGGATCGGTTATGACGCGTGAGCATTTGTTGCGCCGCGGACTGCACGCCTTCAACCGTGACTGCGAGGAAGCCGGCGAGCACGGTGTTCACCAGTTTCGGGTCGTTGTCGAAAAGTGTGAAGCAGGCGAGAAGGTGCATCAACCCATAGCGAGGGGTGGAACTGCCTTGTCCGCCTTCGAGCATGGAGAAGTAATCGGACTGGAACTTCACCTTGATTGGAGTGAGATCGTCGGGATCAATTCCATTTTGTTTGACATGGTCGATGACTTCATCGAACGCAACGAGGGTCTGATCGGCGGAGTATTCGGGCTTGTGCAGAAGCCGGGACACCATGAGTGTCGGCCCATTGTAGTCAAACAAATCGCCCACGGGATACTGGATGCCTCCTTCGGTGTCCACGGCAATTTGTCGCTCGAGCACCAGACTGCGATAGATTAGCCCCGCTCGCCCACCATGCAATGCCTGATCGAGAATCGCCGCGGAATACCATTCCGGAGTGAGGCGTGGCGGCGCTGGATATCCGATGGCGATGCCTGGAAGCGTGCCAAACGCCTCTTCAACAATTCCCCGGCGCTCCTCGATTTGCGGCGGCTCGGTGACGTCAGTTGGTTTTAATGCCGGCCCAGAGGGAATACTACCGAAATGCTGCTCCGCGAGAGCGAATCCGTGATCCACGTCCACGTCGCCGAGCATCAAGAGAACCGCATTCGAGGGAGAGTAATAGGTCTTGAAGAATTTCTGGACGTCCTCCAGCGTGGCAGCGTCAAGGTCAGCAAAATCGCCATAAAAATTGTGCGCGTTCGCCCAATTGCGGTAGGCGATAGGGGGCATATCGAGCCAGGGAAAGCCACCATAAGGCTGATTGAGCACGTTGACGCGCACTTCCTCCTTCACAACGTCGCGTTGGTTCCGCAAATTCTCATCATCGACCTTCAGCGCTCGCATGCGGTCGGCCTCCAGCCACAACACGCGTTCGAGCGCATTCGAAGGCACGGATTCGTAGTAGTTCGTGAGATCATAGTGGGTCGATCCGTTCAGGACGCCGCCTGAGGAGTTGACCATCTTGATGTGCACCATTTTGCCGGCATTCGCCGAACCCTGGAACATCATGTGCTCAAAGAGGTGCGCAAACCCGCTTCGCCCTCGCGGCTCAATCCGGAACCCGATGTTGTAGTAGACGCCGATTGTGGCCACAGGGGCGATGTGGTCCGGTGAAATGACCACCCGCAACCCATTCGGCAGCGTCATGCTCTCAATCGGAATGTTAAGTGGCTTCAAGAAAATCCTCCTCGATTATATTCAAACCTGCGAAGGCCACTTTGCGGCGTCTTTCATGCCTGCCCATGCTGCTTTATGCCGCCGTGCTGCCCCAAGGCCCGATTCAGCAGATTGAGCGTCTCGTCGGGATTGGCGGACAGCACAAGAGCGGCCAAGCGCGAAAGAGTATTATACGCATCCCGATACTCCCGCGGAAATTTTGCGAGAGCCACGACATGCCGTTTCACAGTGGAGAAATCTCCACGGACCAACGGCCCGGTCCACGCGGCTCGAGCCCCCACCCGGTCGAAATTATCCAGCGTCTGTCGCGTCAACGGAAGGAGTGCTCGAATAGCCCGTCGCCGGGTAAACCCTTGCGTCATCAACAACTGAACTCCAGCCTCCATCAGCGCGAGGACGTGTGAACACGCGAACAATCCCGCCATGTGATAGGTCGCTTTGCCTTTGGCACGCAGCTGAACCGCAACCCCTCCCAGGTCGCGGCACATTTTCGTCGCCACCCTTGCAGCTGCTGGCGCGCCTTCAATTCCAAAAATGCAGCCAGCGAGGGGCGGAGAGTTCTGGCCGATGAATGTTTGCATCGGGTGGACGGAACCAATAGCCGCGCCGGCTTTGGATAGCGGCTCCAGGACGGAACCATTGAGCGCGCCGCTAGTGTGGAGTACAACCTTCCTGCCCCATTCGGCCCCACCAATATGCGCCAACTCGGCGCCAAGCTTTGCGACTGCATCATCCGGAGTGGAAATCAGGACGACGTCAGAATCCAGTAAATGATGGGTGGCATGGCATGCGGGGCTTCCTGCGCCAATGGCCCGCACAGCTGCCCGGGCACTGGTGATCGAAGAGGTGACCACTACTCCTACTCGCCAGCCTGTCGTATGGAGACCACGCCCCAAGGCGCGCCCGACGCGTCCTGCGCCCACAATGGCCAGAGATGGTCGCATTGCTTTTCATAGCATACAATGTTCCGCTGGTTCGGTTACAAGTAGAATTCAGCCTCCCGGAAAAGTTTCGATTGCACAATTTTTGGATCGCCCTTTACGCCCTCATTGCTTTCCTCTGGATATTCCAGGGAATCCGAGCCGCCATCGGTATGTCCCGGCTCCCGTGGCTTTCGGACACTGCTCCGATTTCATCAGTAGATGCGCCCGGCGTTTCCGTAATATTTGCCGCGCGCGATGAAGCCGAAAAGCTTTCGGGTGCAGTCCAGAGTATGCTCGCCCTGGACTACCCGAACTTTGAAATCGTCGCTGTGAACGACCGATCGCGGGATCGAACTCGCGAAATTCTTCACGAATTCGAACGCCGCAGTCCGCGCCTGAATGTCATCGATATTCTGGAGCTCCCCTCAGGGTGGCTGGGCAAACCCCACGCACTGGTTGCTGGGGTCGAACATTCTCGGGGGGAATGGCTACTCTTCACGGACGCGGACGTCCATTTTGCGCCTGACCTCTTGAGCCGCGCAGTAGCGCTGGCGCAAGAACGCCGTCTGGATCATCTCACGCTACCCGCTGCCGTCGAGATGAAGGGATTCTGGGAAACCACGACGATCTCCTATTTCCAATTGGGTTTTATTTTCGGCAATGAGCCGTGGAAGGCTTCAGACGGCCGCTCCCACCGCTACGTCGGCATTGGCGCATTCCAACTCGTGCGCCGGGACGCCTATGATACCTGCGGCGGGCACCGGCGGCTGCGCATGGATGTGATCGAAGACATGAAGCTGGGAAAATTGATAAAAATGGCGGGGTTTCGGTCGGGTATGGCGGTGGCCGGGGAAGGTGTCCGCGTGCGATGGCATAGCGGCGCACGCGGTGTGATTCGCGGAGTGACGAAGAACTTTTTCGCGGCGTGTCATTACAACTCATTTTTTGCCCTGGCCGCACTTTCGTTCACCCTGCTGATGAGCGTCCTTCCCTTTTTCGGAATCATTTTTGCGACAGGCTGGGCGCGAGGATTTGCCGCCGCCGCGGCCATCGCCGCGATTGGTATCCAAGCCGCAGCAAATTCCGGCATTGGCGTGTCGCCGTTCTATGGCCTCACACACCCGGTCGGTGCATTGCTCTTCTGTTGGATGCTGGCGCGATCCGCAATCGTGACTCTGTGGAGCGGAGGAGTCACATGGCGCGACACGTTCTATCCATTGGACGAGTTACGAAAAGGATTAGTCTAGCCTGGCCGCTCCTGAAGGGTGCGCCAACCCAGTCCTCGAATTCGCGACATCTCCAGATTCAGAGCGGATTGCAGATTCACCCGTCAACGCTTGACCGCGCGAGTATGTTGATTCCTCGCTGGATGCCACTGACAGCCGGCAAAATCCGCAATACGTTTCTCAAGCACTTGCAGTCCTTCGCTCTCCAAGAGTTTTCGCTGTAGCGAGGCGTGAGGGTCTCGGAGCAGCAAGCGTCCGCCGGCCCCTACAACGCGGTGCCAGGGAATTCCCCGGCCATTCGGACAAGCCGCCATTGCTCGTCCTGCGGTTCGAGCGCCACCACTGAGTTTCAACCGCGTCGCAATCTGGCCGTACGTGGCCACTTGCCCCCGCGGTATTTTCTTAACCAGTTCGTACACCGGTTCCCAGGATTTCATGGTTCATCCCTTTCGCGGCTCGTATTGTATCGGTACTACCTCACACCGGCCAGCGGCTTTGTCCAATTCGGGGCAGGGCGTTGAAAGACACTTCGCCGATGTACTACGAGAGGAAACTGCATCTAAGTAAATAGGGTGGAACGGATCAGATGAGATTACGCGATACCAGAAATTTCACGACGACTCGGAAATGCGGAGCGCCGCCCAGCAAGCATCGAGGTCGGGGGGAGTTACTCATACGAGGCAACCTGTACCTGCGGGGAACATCTAAATTGACAGCTGTAGTGGACTAGACTTACACTACGAGAGTTGTCTTGGGAACTGGAGCGACACGTGGCCTTTATTCGACAGAAAGGAAACACTTTCTACCTGGTCCACAACATCCGCAAGGGTAGTCAGGTGAAACAGTTGTACCTGGCCAAGCTTGGCGAACGCCCAAGGATCACCGATGATGTAGTTCGCCAGGTTTCCCGGAAGCACCCCCTGCTGGCCGTGAATTGGGGTCAAGTTCGAGAGGATGCCAACAATCATGTGGAGCTGTTTGATCCCCGCTCTCTGTATGTGCAAAAGCTCGTATCGAACCTCCGCAACTTAAATCTCGATCTCGCCGACTTGTTCCCCCCGCTTCTCGATATTGCGCAGGCCCCCGAAACGGGCCAGGAGATCGTTACGCAGCTTCGTCTTTTGCACTCCACGGTGGGAGTGAAACTCGATCAATTTGACCGCGCCCCGTTCCGGGGTGAAATGACCGGCAGGAAGTTTCGGTAGGAGGCCTTATGACCAGCAAAGGCGCAACAGGATTACAGTTGGACCCAACACTTCGGAGTGTGGAATCTCAGGAATTTGACGCAGCCCTCCGGGCCAAGGTTATCGGGCAGGAAGAGGCCGTCCGCGCGATGGTGGACTTGTATCAGGTGTTCTGCGCGGGCATGTGCTCGAATGGCCGCCCCGTTGGGAACATGCTGTTTCTCGGGCCCACCGGATCGGGGAAGACGCGCATCGTGGAAGCCGCAGCCGACATCTTGTTCGGCGATCCCCGCGCCGTGATCAAAGTGGATTGCGCGGAGTTCCAGCACTCACACGAGATCGCGAAACTGATCGGATCTCCTCCGGGATATTTGGGACATCGCGAAACGCATCCTCTCATCACGCAAGAAGAACTCTCGAAATTCCATACCGAGACCTTGAAGCTGAGCTTCCTGCTCTTCGATGAAATTGAGAAGGCCTCGGATTCCTTGTGGCAATTGCTGCTGGGAATTTTGGACAAAGCCACGCTCACATTGGGAGACAACCGTAGAGTCGATCTTTCACAGACCATGATTTTCCTTACGTCAAACCTTGGCGGAGGAGAAATCACTGAACTCATGACCGGCGGAATGGGTTTCGTTCAGCCCTGCGACAAGAAAGAAGATCGTCTGGATCACAAGGTCGAGCGAACGGCGCAGGAAGCGGCGAAGAGGAAGTTTTCGCCGGAGTTCATGAACCGTTTGGATAAGGTCGTAGTCTTCCATCCTCTACGGCCCGAGCAGTTAGACCAGATTCTGGATATTGAATTGGGAATGGTGCAGCAACGCGTACTGGACACCGGAAGAGGGCAATTCTTGTTCCGCGTGACTCCCATAGCGAAGAACTTCCTCCTGCAAGAAGGAACGGATATGAAGTATGGCGCCCGTCACTTGAAGAGGGCGATTGAGAAATACGTCGTGTATCCGCTCGCAAACTTGCTGGCGACCGAACAGATTCGGCTTGGCGATATGCTTGTCGTGGACTGGGATGAGAAATCGCGCCAGCTTATCTTCCACAAGGAAGGCGAGTGCGCCATCGTTCCTAGCGCGCCGAAGCCCAAGGCAGTAGGAGCGCAAGCTGCGAAGGCTACCGGGGGGAAGATCGTGGAAGCGCCCACGTCGGTGGTAGTGAGGGAAACAAAGATTCCGACAGCGCTCCCATCAGCGGCCCCGCCACCGGTCGTTTCCAGCAGGCGGAAAATCGACACACAGTAACTACCCGTCGAGTCAAATAAAAAAAGAGGGCGTCCGTCACCGAGGACGCCCTCTTTTTGTTTCTGCCGTACTGGCTAGAACACAACTTTCAAAGAAAGCTGAATCTGCCGCGACCTGTTCGAAGTAGCGGTGATTTGCCCCGCTGTGGAAAGAGCAGCGAGTGGGTGGGCCTTACCTGTATCAGGCCCGGTGGTGATAAGTGTTCCCGCCGGTTGGATTTGGCATGAGGGTGCAGAGGGCGCGGCCCCGGCGTGGTTGAGCAACGCGAATTGTGGGCCACACAGAGTCCCCCCCGGCGTCCCGAGCGAGAGGATACTGGAACTCGGAGGGCTAAAGTTCGGGTGATTCGCAATATTGAAGATTTCAACACGGAATTGGACGAGCCCTTGCTCCCCCAGGAACCCTACTTTGGTGTCCTTATTCACAGAGAGGTCTACGTTTTTCAAGCTTGGTCCACGCAATCCGTAGCGGGGCGAGTTGCCCAGGAGCCCCGCGGGCTGGAGGTCAAACATGGTTGGGTCAAACCACTGGGTTGGACTATGGATGATTACCTTCGACGCACTAAACGAGGGGTCCAGGTCTGGGCGATCGGTTGACATACTGTTGTTCGAAAGTGATCTCGAACCGTCCGTGATGTTGATCGGATAACCGGTTTGCATGGACACAATGCTGCCAAGCCACCAGCCATTCACACCCTTTGCGGCCCAATTAGCCGATTTGATGATATCCGGCGTGTGGTAAATGACGTTGAACCGAAGGTTGCTTGCCACGTCGAATCCCCCATGGCCACGGTCCAAGTATCTGAACTGCGGAGCCGACGTGGCCTCCGCGACCCCGGCCTCGACTCCCTGTTGGCCTTGCCCCGTATCGAGCAGTTTTGACCACGTGTAGGTAAGTTGCCCCTGGAATCCATGAGTGGCTCGCTTGGTCAACCCCACCTGCAAGGCGTTGTAATGCGAATCCGCGCCTGCGGAATCCTTGTTGATTTGGCCGTACTTGGGGTTCTGCCTCCCAGGGAATTGAGCTGTCGCCGTAGGACAAGGCGCCGCGACAGTGGGTGCAATTGCCGGCGTTCCTGGAGCCCCGGCAGTGCAGTAGAAGGGTAATCCGTTTGGAAGGAAACCAATAATGTTCGTCGGATTGCCTTCCTGCAACTGGACGAGGTGCATCCCGCGTGTTCCGACATAGCCGACGGTCACGGCCATGGCACCGGGCAACTGCCGGTCAATCGTCAGGTTGTATTGGAATGTGCTGGTCTGATTCCAGTGGTAGTCAAGGTTTCGCGGAGCCGGCGGAGTGGCAGAAACTCCCTCGATGCCCGATCCGGATCCGATGGCGGTCGGAAGCGGCAACAAGGGCAAATTGAGTCCATATGGCAATGGGGGTTTCGCCGCCGAATTAGTCGTCGTGACGAAGAAGTCAAGCGGTGGCTCACAGCAGGCCTGTTGGAAAGCCAAGGCGCCCAGGTTGCCGATGTCGTAGTAGATTCCACCGCCGCCCCTGACTGAGGTCTTCCCCGTGCCTGTAGGGTCCCAAGCGAACCCAATACGCGGGCTGAAGGCGTGCAGAGACGGGTTGATCCACCAGCGGCTTGGTATCGCTCCTTGGGTCGCGTTTGAGCCATCGGCCGTAAGAACGTTCTGAATCTGCCAATTGTTACCGTTGGAGTCCCGCGGAACTGTGTTGAACTCATACCGCAATCCGAGATTCAGCGTCAGCCGGGAGGTCATGCGGAGATCGTCCTGGGCATAAAATCCAACGGTACTGTAGAGAAAATAGCGAGCCTGGGAAGGGAACAAGGTACCGCCGAGCGTTGTAATCGAACTGAAATTTCCCATAGCCATGTTGGCAAGTGTGGAAAAACTTATCGAGCCGCGGTTGTTAAAGTGTCCGTCCTCGGGAACCTTAAATAAATTCACGAGTGACCCAAACTTGAATGCATGCTTACCCTTAGTCCAGAAAATGTCATCACTATAGGAATAGACATTGTTGATGTAAAGGCCATCTGCTGCTAGAAACCCCAAACCTGTCACGCCGCTGCCCGGGCTGAATCCGCCCATGTCCTGAGTCGGCTGGGTGAGCACATGCGGGTCGGTAATTTTTGGTACCGTGGTCGAATTGCCGCTGGTGAGATTCCGGCTGAATGAGAAGCGGAAAGTGTTCAAGACAGTCGGCGAGAAAATGTGCGTTTCGGAAAGCGTAAGGAACTGCTCCCCACCAAACAGGAAATCGCGCTGTTGTGCATACGTTCTCTGTCCGACCTGACTGGAATCATCGTGCGTGTAGCGGCCGAAGAAGGAATCCGAGGCGGAAAAATTATGATCCAGGCGAATCTGTCCGTAGTTCTCTGACGTTGGTCGGATGTACGGGAATGAATAATTAAATGTAGATGCCGGGTTCTGGGTGCCCGCCGAATCGATAATGTTGGCATTCGGGAATGGGAACAAGCCGACCTGATCGGGGAAAATCGGGTTCTTTCCGAAATTTCCCGTGAGTGCGTAAACGACTGACGGATGCTGGAGGTTGGCTGCGACGCCGGTGCACGTTGTGAGTGTGTTTTCGTTGGCGGTTACCGTTACAACGTGGGTGACCGGATCGAAACAGTTTCCAGGAAGGGTCTTGGTCGTGATCGTCTGCCCCCACTTTTCTCTTAAGCCTTCGTAAACGGCGTAGAAGAACGTCTTGTCCTTCCTGATCGGCCCGCCGAAAGCCCCGCCGAAATTGTTGCGATGATATGGCGGAATGCGCTTATTCGGATAATCCAGGCTCTTGGATGTGCCAAAGCCGTTAAAATTCAACGCATCCAACGCATCAAAGTAGTTGCGCGCATCCAGTGACCCATTGCGCAGGTAATCAAACGCATCGCCATGCCAGCTGTTTGTGCCGCCCTTGCTGACCACGGTCGTCTGGCTGCCCATCGTAAGCCCATAGTCGGCGCTGGGCAGGTTGGTAACAACCTTATATTCCTTGATTCCATCCACACCCATGGTCGTGCCAATGATCGACGAGTTGTTCAGACCAAACACGCTCCACTGAATCGCGCCATCGAGCATGTAGTTGTTGGAGTGAATCGGGGCGCCATTGCTGCTGAACGTCACGCCAGTCATAAATCCGGAGCCGATCGTGGTGGCAGGAATAACTGTAGTCGCTGTGATTCCTGATTGCATCAAGGTCAAGTCCACTAGGTTTCGGCCATTCAGCGGCAGGTCGGAGACCTTCTGTTCATCGATGAGACCGCCGGTGGAGCTGCTCGTCGTATTGACCAGCGGCGCTTCCTCGGTCACCACGACGGTCTGACCTGTGGATCCGACTTGCAATGTGAAATCGACGGCTGCTTCCTGCGTAACCTGCAACGTGAGACCCTTGCGTTGGGCCGTCTGGAAGCCATCCTTCATCACTTGAACCTGGTAATTGCCGACCGCCAGCGCGGGAAAGCGATAGGCCCCATCGTCTCCTGTGGTTCCCGTCCGCGTCACGCCCGTGTCCGCATTTGTCACCGTGACCGACGCGCCGGCGACCGTCCCACCGCTACTGTCCTTCACCACACCCAAGATTGTACCTGTCGGAAGCTGAGCAAGAACTGGCCAAGCCATCAGCACGAGAACAAACAAAACCGCGCAGCACCACACACACCACCCTAACGTCCTACTTTTTGTAGTCATTAGTTTGCACCCCTCCAAATCGAGCAATCTTAATTCGTAAATGAACCCAAGAGCACACCAATCTGGGGTCTATAAGGATTATGCCGTGAGCGAATGGTAGCGATTGTCTGCGTTCAATGTCAATACAATTCCTTCACGTGTGCGGGTGATCAAGAAGACGATCAGATATGCGTTGTAAGATTTTCTCGATTCCGAATTTGTTCAAGAAAAACGGGCGGCCCAAGGACTCGGGCCGCCCCTCACTTTGATTCACGCTCGTTTTTGTGGAACTAGAAAACCACCTTCAACGAAAGTTGAATTTGCCGCGAACGGTTAGCGGTCCCCGTAATTTGTCCCGCGGTTGCATTCGGCGTGATCAGGCTCGCGCTAGCCGTTGCGCCCACCTTATTGAACTGGCAAGTAAGAGTGAGATTTCCTCCGCACTGAGGACTTGCGGGACTACCCAGCGAGAGGATGTTGGAAGTGGGGTTGCTGAAGTTTGGATGGTTCGCGACATTGAAAAATTCCGCCCGCATTTCAATGTTCCCTTGTTCTCCAAGGAACCGAACTTTAGTATCTTTGTTGACCGCGAAATCCAGGTTCACGAGATCGGGCCCCCGTAATCCATACCGAGGTGCGTTCCCCAAGGTCCCGGCGAGGGGCAGGTCATACATCGACGTGTCAATCCAGCCATTTGGATCGTGAGTGATCACCGTGGAAAGGTTGAACGAGGGGTCCAGATTCGGCCGATCACTCGCGCTGCCAGCAGCCGATGGATTGTTCGAAAGCGAGCGATTGCCGATGGTCGGGTTAAGTGGATAACCGGACTGCGCCGAAATGATGCTGCTAAACCACCAGCCATTCAGGGGCTTGGCGTAGAGCTTGTCCGACTTGACGTCTGGCGCATGGTAGATAACGTTGGCTCGCAAGTTTTTTGGAATGTTGAAACCACCGACACCTTTATCCAAGTTTCTAACTTGCGGGAAGTAGACTGCCTCTGCCACGCCCGCTTCGGCCCCCTGGTATCCTTGCCCGGTATCGAGCAGCTTTGACCATGTGAACGCTACCTGACTCGAAAGTCCATGAGTAAGCCGCTTGGTCCAATTGACCTGGAGGCTGTTGTACCAGGAATCTGAGCCGGCAGAATCCTGGTTGACGATTCCGTAGGTGGGGTTCGATTTGGCCGGGAACGTGGCAGACGTCAAACACTGGTTGGTCGGCGTCGGGGCAACTCCGGTGACGCCACCACCATAACAGTAGTACGGTAGACCATTGGGAAGGGTTCCGAGAATGGAAGTCGGATTTCCCTCTACCAACTGAACGATGTGCGTCCCACGAGTCCCTACATAGCCGACAGTTATGGACTGATTGCCGGGCAATTGGCGGTCGAGCGTCAGGTTCCACTGATAAATAGCCGGTTGGTTCTCGTTGTAGGACCAGTTTCGCGGCGAATTGATCCCCTGAACCGTTGAGATCACGCCGTTCGGATTGGACGCCGTTCGGGGGGCTGAGCCGTAGGCGATTGGAAGCGGGATCTGGAACAGTGGGAATCCCGCGGCCTGCATCTGTGCAATCGTCGTAGTTGAGTTGTTGATGGTGTTGAAGAAGTCGACAGGCGGTTCGCAGCACGCCTGCTGGAAGAGTAGCGCTCCCAGGTTCCCGATATCGTAATAGATACCAGCGCCGCCCCGGACAGCCATCTTCCCGTTGCCGAACGGGTCCCATGCAAAACCAATGCGCGGGCTGAAGGCTTTGAGGGAGGGATTATTTCCCCAAACTGGGCTTTTAACTGCCCCCTGATTCGGGTCATTACCATTCGCCGTGACGAGGTTCTGAATTTGCCAATTGTTCCCATTGAGGTCGCTCGGGATCGAGACGAACTCGTATCGCAATCCCAAGTTCAAGGTCAACCGCGAAGTGAGGCGATAATCGTCCTGAGCGTAGAATCCCAGCGTGTGGTACGCAAAATTACGGCTCTGAGATGGAGAGAGACTGCCTCCCAAAGCCGTCATCGAGCTGTAGAGTCCGACGGCCATAGTCGCGAGGCTATTAAAAGAAACCGACGCTCGATTGTTGAAATGGCCGTCCTCCGGAACCCTGTACATATTGTACAGGGCTCCAAATTTGAACGCATGCTTTCCCTTCGTCCAGAATATGTCATCGCTGTAAGTGTAGATGTTGTTGATGTATGTCCCATCGGCGGCGAGAAATCCCAAACCAGTCACGGTGCCCGCTGGTGTAAAGCCGCCCATATCTTGGCCCGGTTGCAGAATTACTTTCGGGTCAGTAATTAATGGTGTCGTAGTCGACTGGCCCTCACTCTCATTTCGGCTGAAGGAAAACCGGAATGTATTCAGGACCGTCTGCGACAAGGTGTGCGTTTCGGAGAGAGTAAGGAACTGCATCCCGCCGAAAAGATAATCCCGCTGATACGAGTACGTGCGCGTCGCACTTCTCCGCGAGTCATCCTGCGTGAATCGGGCAAAAATTGAGTCGGCCGCGGACAGATTATAGTCGAATCGGACCTGTCCATAATCTTCGCTGGTCGGCTCAATGTATGGAAACGAGTAATTGTACGTGGCGGCCGTGAATTGATTGCCCGATGGATCGACATTGGCGTTGGGATACGGAAATAGGCCCGCCAGGCCGGAAACGATTGGAGCAGTGAGAACGTAAAGCACAGTGGCATTCGTAATGTTGGCTCCACCGCATCCAGTACTGGTTTTCTGCCCATTAAATGTGCCACTACCGGCAGCATTGTTCATGGATGTAGCGGTAATCTGGTGGAAAGTGGGACTGCCAACTGTTTGATCGAAGCATCCGCCGGGGATTGTTTTCGTGGTGATAGTTTGTCCCCAAGTTTGCCTCAAGCCTTCGTACACCGCGTAGAAGAAGAACTTGTCCTTTTGGATCGGGCCGCCTATCGAGCCACCAAAATTGTTCCGATGAAACGGAGGAATTCGCTTTCCGGGAAAATCAAGGCTCTTGTCCGTGCCAAGGCCATTGAAATTAAGTTTATCGAGGGCATCGAAGTAGGCCCGCGCGTCCATGGAGCCGTTGCGCAAGTAATCGAAACCGTCGCCGTGGAATTGGTTCGTGCCCCCTTTGCTCACAATCACGGTCTGACTGCCCATCGTGAGACCATATTCAGCGCTGGGCAGGTTGGAGATGACTCTGTACTCTTTAACACCATCCACGCCGAGAGTTGTTCCGATCATCGACGAGTTGTTCAACCCCATCGTGCTAACCATGTTCGCGCCGTCGAGCAAGTAGTTGTTCGAGTGGATAGGCGCCCCGTTGCTGCTGACAGTCACGCCCGTCATGAAGCCAGACCCAATAGTTGTGGCCGGAATTACCGTCGTCTGGGTGACGCCTGCCTGCATCAAGGTCAAGTCCACCAAATTCCGGCCGTTGAGAGGCAGGTCCGTAACCTGTTCTTCCGTCACGAGACCGCCGACGGTACTGCTCGTTGTCTGGACGAGAGGCGCCTCCTCGGTTACAACCACAGTCTGCCCTGTCGAGCCGACTTGAAGCGTGAAGTCAATCGCAGCTTCCTGAGTGACCTGGAGCGTGAGACCTTTGCGCTGCGCCGTCTGAAAACCATCTTTCATCACTTGGATCTGATAGTTGCCAACCGCCAAAGCAGGGAATCGGTATGCACCATCGTCACCGGTCGTCCCAGTCCGCGACAGGCCTGTGTCCGAGTTCGTCACCGTGACCGTCGCGCCGGCGATTGTTCCGCCGCTGCTGTCCTTCACCACACCCAAGATCGTGCCGGTCGGAAGCTGAGCAAGAACAGGCGCAGTCCCCAGCGCAAGCACAAATAGAGCAACCCAACCCAAGACACACCACCCCAAAGTCCTGCCATTTGTAGTCATTGTCTGCACCCCTTTGAATAACCTACCAATATGTCCGCGAGTGGAACCCAAAGCGAACCACACACGAATCTGAAGACTTGCTGTTTTTGGATGGTAGCGATCATGCGGCGGGGTTGTCAATATAATTTGCCGCAATTTCGACGCGCCAATTAGCCCGAATTCACGTCAACA
>Ga0207098_10049_pt1 | contig 35005 bp, 42 predicted proteins | sample Alteio_BWMinHeat_84_FD_153548 | JGI IMG/M metagenome (GOLD analysis project Ga0207098, IMG submission 153548) | Enriched cells from forest soil in Barre Woods Harvard Forest LTER site, Petersham, Massachusetts, United States -... | ecosystem: Environmental > Terrestrial > Soil > Temperate forest >...
GCAACTTATATGGCACGACCGGGTATGGCGGCAGCGGAGGATGTGTGCTGGCGGGCATTAAGGGCGGATGTGGGACGGTGTTTGAGTTAACGCCTCCGAAGACGAAAGGTGGGGCGTGGACATACGAGATTCTTTACAGCTTTCAGAGTGGCAAGGACGGCTATTTTCCGTGGGGCGATCTGGTTTTTGATGGTGCGGGAAATCTATATGGAGCGACGCAGTACGGCGGAGGCTTCGGGAGTTGCAATGCTCCGTTTTACCAGTACTGCGGGACGGTGTTCGAGCTGAGTCCGCCGAAGGTTAAGGGCGGAAAGTGGAAAGAGAAGGTGCTGTACAGCTTCAAGAGCGGCAATGACGGAGCCAATCCTAACGGCGGTTTGGTGTTTGATGGCAAGGGCGCGATTTACGGTACCACGTCTTGGGGCGGCAGCACGACAGATTGTGTGGAGGGCGGTTTTGTGGGTTGCGGGACAGTCTTCAAGCTTATTGCACCCGGGAAGAACGGTGGCGCATGGCACGAAAAGCTACTTCATCGATTCAAGAGCGGCACCGAAGATGGGCGAGGCCCCAACGGCGGCTTGATCTTTGACCGTCGCAGTGACCTGTACGGCACGACCCAAAGTGGTGGAAAGTTCGAGGATGGGGTGGCTTTTCGACTTGCCCCTATCAAGGGAAGTGGCCAGTGGGTAGAGGCAATCTCGTACAGCTTCCAGGGCGGTATCCGAGGATGGATCCCGGAAGGCGGATTGGTATTTGACGCCTCAGGTTATTTGTATGGGACGACGAATGTAGCTACGACCCAGATCCAGGGCACTGTCTTTAGACTAAAGCCCCCCGCCCAAGGGCATTCATCGAGCTTTGCAACTCTCTACGGCTTCAAAGGTTCGCCCGATGGTGCCCAACCGGCAGATGATCTGCGTTTCGATAAGGTAGGCAACCTCTACGGCATAAGTCAGGCGGGCGGTACAGGGCAGGTGTGTCAAGGGGGGTGCGGTACGGTGTTTGAGCTGGAACCTTGAGCGAAGTCCTGACAGCTCTGCCGGACTTTGCGTCTCCTGCGCAGATCCTAGGAACCAGCGGGACTCGTGGAATTCACGGGATGACCTGCATTGCGACTCCAGACGCGACCAACGGGATATTGCTGGACGCACCAAACAATTCCGTCGAGGATGTACGCATTATCGGCCGTTTATAACGGGTGGAGTCGTTTTCTCACGGCTAACCAACCGCTTCTCATCCTCGCTCGTACGCGTGTTTCTTCTCCAACTCCTCCAGCGCCGTCCGCATGTCCACTTCGAACCTCGCTGATTGCTTCATCAATTCGTTCCCAGCCGTAGCCCACTCACCATCCCGCTGGATCAATCTTTGTAACTCCAGTTTCTTCGCGATCTCGATCAGGTGCTCGGGGGATGTCTCCACAAAAAGCGCTTCGGTCGGGTCCCCAATCCAAACCTTCCCGCCAACCAATCGCGTCTGCCAATAGACTTTGCGCATCAGCAACAGCGCGATATCTTCGTCTGAGGCTTTTCCAAACACCCACTTACTCCGCTTGAAATCGTAGTGACGACTGGAGAAGTGCACCGGTACCAGCTTGCCTGACTTCACAAACTCCAACTGCCGCCGATCCACTTCTTTGCGCAGCGAGTTGATCACCGGACCCTCGGCATCCTTGGCCTCGAGCGAGGGCATGATCTCGTGGACTGTAGCCGAAAGATTCACCGCCACCGGCGCATGCAGGCCGTCGGAATTCTCCAGACGAATGTCCGTATGCAGCACAAAGAAGTCCGCTCCTGAAGTGGACTTGTGAAATGGCCATTCCAGATGAAACGACAGTGGCAACCCACTCATCGTCACATAAACCTTCTTCTGCCCGTTGTCTGCGTGTTCCGACATAGTCTCTCTCCGCGAAGCGAAACTATATCTTACCAATGCCAACGCGGACAGCCGCCCACTTAAGACAAAGACAAGCCTTTAACCGCAGAGAACTCAGAGAATCCCTCAGAGAACGCTGATGCCTCCTGCGAACTCAGCGCAGCCTCTGTGATCTCTGCGGTTAAAAGCTTTTTGTTCGCAGGTCTTCCCACAATGCCGCTCGGTCCGGCCGTGTCCCGGTCCCAATATTTCCACTTTTACCACCTTGATTCGTACCCAAAAAGATTCCCGTAAAACAGCAAAGGCGGCCTTTGTCAGGCCGCCTTGCATGAACTGTAAATTGAAAATGAAGATTTACGATCGTCCCGCCGCTGCACTCTTCGCCTTCCCCGCCGGAGCTGTCTCGGTACTTGCGATCATCAGATTGATTTTGGCGATCACATCCGCCATCCCTCTGCCGGTATCAATGTTCGCGTCTACTGCCGGATGCCGCTCCCCGTCGGTGTGCATGACAAGGACCCGCGTCAGCTGTACCTTCTTGACGATGTAAGGCAGGTGGTGGCGGTCATTCTTGGTCAGCGTGGGACCGAGGATTACGAGATCAAACGCGCCCTTCCGTACCGCCTCGTCCACTCCTTTGCGGCCTACTACCGTTTCCACCTGATGCCCCGCCTTTTGGATGGAAACTGCTTGAGCAGCAAGCACTTCCGCGTCGCCTTCACCGTACAGAATCTTGAGCTTTCCCATAATTTTTAAAAACCAGCCTTTCTCTCTGTGCTGGCTTATCACGGTAGCAACCCCCCGGGCATAAGAGAACGTAACCGAAGACCAAGCCCGAATAGCACGTGAAATGGAACGATTGCGTGGGTACAGCCGTCCCCGGCTGTCCGGCGGAGCAAAGCTCCGCAGCTCTCCTCGCGCATCACGCTCGCAATTCATCGATTCTCCCTGCAATTTCTGCTTCGCCGACGTACAATGTTCCCGGTTTGCATGTAAACGTAGTTTGGAGTCGAGTCCACGGAGGAACACTTCATGCGTGCGCTGGCCGTCGGCATTCTCTTCCTCGCTCATTCGCTGGTTGCGTTGGTCCCGCCTGCCTTCCAGTCCGATCCGCCCGACCCACCCGCAACCGTTACTTGCGATTTTGAAGATGGCAGGGAAATCACCGTCCAGTACAACAACTCGGTCATGAGCAGCAAGGACGAACCTCGCAACGGCAAAGTATGGCTGCCCGGCGGTTCTCCCCTGACTCTGTTCACCCAGGTCCCGCTTCAACTGAACCACGTCGAAATTCCCGTGGCCGCCTACAGCATGTATGTGATTCCCAACCGGAAAGAATGGACCCTGATTGTGAGTAAGAACGTAACCAGCCCCAAGGTTTACGACGAGAAACAGGACTTGGTACGCGCCCCCATGGACCTCGGCGAAGTCAACTCACCGCCGAAGCAGTTGCAGGTCTCCTTCGCCCACGTAGCAGCGAAACAATGCAGCATCCGCCTCTATTACGAAAAAACCGGGGCCTTCGTGGACTTTTTCGAAAAGTAAGGGGAAGATGATTTTCTCTGTGTTCCCGGTGGTTAATGGTTTTTGATTTTCTCTGCGCGCTCTGCGGCAGACCTTCGCGTCCTCTGCGGTTAAATGCTCTTAACTGTCCCGAGTTTGACTCTATCCCCCAACTTCGAGAAACTCTCGCCATGCGCCCTAGCCTGTTATTGGTGTTGTTAGCGGTCCCACTTCTCGCCCAGAACCCTCTTCCCCAGAAATCCAACACCACCGAGAATCTCCGCGGGGTCAGCACGATTTCTCACCACATTGCCTGGGCCAGCGGCACTCACGGGACATACCTGCGCAGCACCGACGATGGCCGTACTTGGCGAGCTGCTCAAGTTCCCGGCGCCGAGTCCCTCGATTTCCGCGACGTCGAAGCTTTCTCAGCCGATGTCGCTTATGTTTTGAGCGCCGGACCCGGCGACCAATCCCGTATCTACAAAACCACCGATGCCGGAAAGAATTGGACGCTGCAATTTACCAACAAAGATCCCAAAGGATTTTTCGATTGCATGGCGTTCTGGGACCGCGATCATGGCATCGCGGTCGGTGACCCCGTTGCAGATTCCTCGGGCAAGCTGAAATTTGAATTGATCTCGACCGCGGATGGCGGCAGGAACTGGAAATCTCTCTCCGACACACTACCCGAGGCCCTTCCCGGCGAAGGCGCGTTTGCCGCCAGCGGAACTTGTATCGCCGTGCAGAAAAAATCTCACGTGTGGTTCGCTACCGGAGGGAAAGTTGCCCGCGTATTTCATTCCACCGACGCAGGTAAAACCTGGACAGTCACCGATACGCCAATAGTCCACGGCCCCGACTCCGCCGGAATTTTCTCCATCGCCTTCCGCGACGCCAAACACTGCGTGATTGCCGGAGGAGACTACAAGCACCCCGACCAAAGCGGCCCCAATCTAGCTTTCACAGATGACGGAGGCCGAACCTGGAAACTATCATCCGCTACACCGCAAGCCTACTTTTCCGCTGTAGCTTTCGAGGGCCGGGGCGACCGTATGATTGCCCTGGGCACCGCGCTCACCGTGAGAGTCGAGAAGAACATCGCGACAAAAATCTCCGGCCTCGACTTGAATGCGATAAGTGTGAGCCACTCAGGCCAGGCCATAGCCGTAGGACCCAAAGGCCAGATCGTTACGTTTTAGTTCGCGTGAGTGCAGTCCTGTCGAGCGAAGCTCGACAGTTCTCATCCTACTGATACGTCCCCCTATATCCCTTCGTCACGCCGTTCTTGTCGGTGTACGCTCCGACGATCACATTGTGATCATTGATCCCGTAACCGAAAGTGCGGTCGCCGCCCGGAACGTGGAATTTGTAAACTTTCCCAGCACGCCGTAGTGCCCCGCCGTAGGTGTCGGTCGCGCCTTCCCAGGAATAAACGATGTCACCCAGATTATTGATCGCGGCCGCGTCCGAATCAGCTTCTTTGGGAACGTTGATCGTGGTGTACTTCTTACCATTGTAAAGAGAAGACTCAGCATTATTCGACGAATCAACCCATACCTCAGTCATCAGGCCAGCGTTATTGATCCCGCCGCCGAGCGTAAACTGCGCGCCCGGCACGTCCAGCGTGGTGTACTTCCCGCCTTTCAGCAAGAATCCATGTCCGCCCGCGGAGTCGCCAAAATCGCCCGTGATGCTTCCCTTATCATTGATCGCCAGCGCCTGCGATCCCGTCGAACCCGGAGGTGCAATGTCGCTGAACTTCCCCTTGGCAAACAAAAATCCCTGGGCGGCGTGAGTCGAAGTCGCGTAGTAGCCCACAATCGCACCGGCTTTGTTGATGCCGAAACAGTACGTATCCGTGCCGTTCGGATCGTCAATCGTGGTAACCTTCCCGCCCGCCAACTTGAAGCCGTGGCGCACTCCGCTGCTGTCCACGTACGAACCCACCATCACTCCAGCATTGTTCACTCCATAGATAGCGGTGCTCTGCGCATTGGCAACGGTGATGGTTTTGAACTTAAAGGTCAGGGCCGGCGTCTGCGCTCCCGCAACTCCACACAACATCGCACACAACAGAACCATACATGTGTTAACAGTTCTCATTGGTCTCTCCTCTTAAGACAAGTTGTAGCTAGTTGAAATGGAAGCCGGGCGTCCCCGCCCGGCCAGATGGTAGCGCTGTACTCGCCCCCACTTATTTGTATGTCGCCTTAAAGCCACCGGCGATGGTACCACCGCCAGTATGATAGACCCCGGCCACAATGTGATTGTCGTTGATGCCGTCCCCGTAAGTGCCGTCCGTTCCTTTCGGATCATTGAACTTGTACACTTTTCCGCCGGTGCGCAGCGCTCCGTGAAAAATTCCGGTCGAGTCGGTCCATGAATACACTACGTCGCCGGCCGTATCAATGCCGTGCGCGTAGCTGCTGACCGCTCCTGGAACATTAATCGTGGTGTACTTCTTGCCGTTGTAAACGGCGCTTTCGGTATTGCCGGTGCTGTCGGTCCATTGCAACGAGACTTGGCCGCCGTTGTTAATCCCCCAAGCCAGCGTCGTGGTGGCTTTGGGCACGTCCAGCTGCTTGTACTTGTTGCCAGTTTTCACGAACCCGTGGGTCGCGCTATTCGAGTCCACAAAGAAGCCCGAGATATTCCCGTGGTCGTTGATACCGAACGCCTCCGAATTCAGAGCGCCCGTCGGACCGATATCGGTAAACTTCTTCCCATGCCACAAGAATGCCTGCGGCGCCCCGCTCGAGTTCGTGTACCAGCCCACAACATCGCCGGCCGTATTGACACCAAGGCAATTGGTGTTGGTGCCCTTGGGATCGTCCAGAACCGTGACTTTGCCATTCTTCAACATGAATCCGTGGCTGACGCTGCTGCTGTCCACATACGCCCCCACCATGACGCCAGGATTGTTGATGCCGAACACCCGCGTGTCCTGCGCCCCTTTGACCGCGATGTTGGTGAACTTGAAGGTAAGTTTCGGTGCTTCAGCCGCACTCGCGGCAAAAACCAGCGTGAGCACGATCATGGTAATTAGCAGAATTGGATTCTTGCTTTTCATCAACTATTCCTCCCGAGGAAAATGATGCCGCCCGTGAGATCAGATTGATCTCAAGAAATTTCGGCGAAGGAACTATATTGCAATCGAAGGCTGTGTCAATAGAGACTTACTTCCCCTAACCAAAGCGCCGCCGGGTAGACAAACGAGGGGGGCATCCCACTGTGACTTGCTTGTCGTCGTTCTACGCGATGAATTGTGGGATTGAGCCCCTATCTTCTCCCACCTGTTTACTAGTAAGAGTCGTGCCCAGCAGGATGCAAACTGCTCCGTGAAGAAAAAGTTGAGCGACACATTGCGTTGCAAGAATCTTAAGGGTTGAGCGATGATGGAGTCTCCCAGCTTCTCGATATGCCTTTGCGACCGGTGCCTTTTTCCTCGGGAGCGATCTATGCTCTGCTCTTTGCGGGTGCCTGTGCGCTCTGGATATTTCCGGAAGTCGTCGCCTGGAAAATCAAGCGATCGACAGACCTCTCCAAGACCCGCGATCAAGGTTCGCTTAATTTGATCGTGCTCCTGTGGTGGAGCGGGATCGCGGCGGACTTGTCTCTTTCCCTTTTGCTGCCCCAAGCTGCCATAGGGTGGAAACCGAGTTTGGTGTTCCTCATCGGCATAGGTCTGATGCTGGCGGGATCAGGGCTTCGCTGGTACGCCGCTGCAATCTTGGGGAAATACTTTACCTTCGATGTCGCAATTCAAAGCGGTCAACCGCTCATTGAAGCCGGGCCGTATCGTTACATCCGTCATCCTTCCTATAGCGGGGCCCTCCTGACGTTAGTGGGATTCGGTTTGGCGCTTGGGAATTGGGCGGGGATGGCCGTAAGCCTCGGCTGCATGGGCTTTGCCTATGCCTATCGTATTCCGGTCGAAGAAGCCGCACTCGCGGCCGCACTTGGAGAACCTTACCGACAGTATGTCCGGCGAACCTGGCGTCTTGTACCATTCTTATTCTAGAGTTAGTGCTCAGTGGCTACCGTGAAGGCAGAGCTGTACCCATGATTTCAAGACGTGAATTCGTTGCCGGTTCGGTTGCTCTGGCGGTTTCTTCGACTGCATTAGGAAAACTGGCCCCGGAATCCGATGCAATTCTAGTCAATGACATCCACTCCCAACTCAATCCCACTCGAGTCCTGGACATCTTAGAGCCGCGATCTCTGGAGGATGTGCAGAACATTGTTCGCACCGCGAGAAAAAATCGGAAGATGATCTCAGTCGCGGGGGGACGGCATGCCATGGGAGGGCAGCAATTCGGCGCCGACACACTACTGATTGACATCAGAAAAATGAATCGCGTGCTCCATCTAGATCGCAAGTGCGGAATTCTGGAGGTCGAAGCCGGCATCGAGTGGCCGGAACTGATTGACGGCTATCTTGCATTGCAAACTGGAGATCGCCAGTCTTGGGGAATCGCCCAGAAGCAAACCGGCGCCGATCGAATCACGATTGCTGGAACCATTGCAGCAAATGCCCATGGCCGCGGGTTGAAGATGAAACCCTTCATCAGCAACATTGAATCGTTCGTCCTTGTAGATTCCACTGGATCTGCTCACGCCTGTAATCGAACAGAAAATCCCGAGTTGTTTCGGTTGGTGCATGGTGGTTACGGGCTTTTTGGAATCGTCACCTCTGTGCAACTGCGTCTGGTACCTAGAAAGAAGATCGAGCGCGTCGTGGAAATTTGCATCGTGGACGATCTGTCGGCCGCATTCGAAAAGCGTATTACTGACGGATTTGAATATGGTGATTTCCAATTCTCCATTGACCGGGACTCTGAAGATTTCTTGCACAAGGGCGTGTTTTCTTGTTACCGGCCTGTTCCGATGGAAACCCCAATCCCCGCGGAGAAACAACTATCGGATGAGAATTGGAGGCAACTCCTGTATCTCGCCCACACCGACAGAAAAAAAGCGTTTGATACCTATGCAAATTACTATCTCTCGACCAACGGGCAAATCTACTGGTCCGACACTCATCAGCTGAGCATTTATCCCGACAACTACCATCGCGAAATAGATCAGAAGCTCCACGCTCCTTATCCAGCCAGCGAAATCATCACCGAAATCGATGTCCCGAGATCCATGCTGAAAGGGTTCTTCGATGAAGTAAGAGATGATTTCCGCAAGAACCAGGTGGACTTGATTTACGGGACCGTGCGCCTAATAGAGCGCGATGACGAAAGCTTTTTGCCCTGGGCGAAACAACCCTACGCGTGCATCATCTTTAATCTTCATACGGTTCACAGCCCAGAAGGGCTTAAACGCTCCGCCGAAGCTTTCGGTCGGCTTATCGAAATGGCCGCTCGGCGTGATGGCACGTATTACCTGACCTATCATCGATACGCTACGCGGAAACAGATTGAGAGCTGCTATCCGCAGTTCGCGGAATTCCTGAAGCTGAAAAAGAAATATGATCCCGAGGAAAGATTTCAAAGCGAGTGGTACCGCTACTACAAGACCATGTTCGCGGACAGCCTTTGACCATCTCAACCCGCATGGATCCCTCCCACATCGCAAGCCTGCTGCAGCCGTTCTTGGGCTCGCTACCCGCTCAGTCCATCGAATCGGTTGCTCTTGCTCCAGCTCAGCTGGATCACATCTCGGCCTACGTTGATTTGCTTGTCCGCTGGAATGCTCGCATCAACCTCACGGCCGTCCGCGATGCGGACGAGATTCTGACCCGGCATTTTGGCGAGTCTATCTTCGCAGCGCGATTTCTTTTCTCTGCGACTCCTACCGAACCGGTCAGCTTGGTTGACATCGGTTCAGGCGCCGGATTCCCTGGCTTGCCCATGAAGATCTGGAATCCGAATATTCAGATGACGCTGATCGAATCCACCCAAAAGAAAGTAGCGTTCCTACGCGAAGTAGTCCGTGCGCTGGGCCTGTCCGATGTGAGCGTATTTGCCGGCCGCGCCGAAGACTACTCCGGCACAGCGGAACTAATCACGCTCCGCGCCGTCGAGCAGTTTAAGAACATCCTCCCGGTTGCCACGCGCCTAGTCCGCGCCCCAGGTAGCCTTGCACTACTAGTCGGTTCCTCACAAGTAAGTTCAGCCCACGACCTTGCCCCCGATTTCATTTGGGACTCTCCAGTCCCGATTCCACTCTCCTCCAGCCGAGTGCTATTGATCGGCACCAAGCAAGATAAGGATCAAGAGAAGTAACCGTGGGAAAAGTGCCGCTAGAAATTGGCTGGATGGTTTCGCTTCCAGACTCTCGACAGGCATATGTGGGAAGTTGAGTATTATTATATCTTTACGACAATATATTTATTTTATATATATCTTGTAGATAATATAACCAATATAGTAACAAGTGGTCAAGAACAGCTGTGTAGCCCCTCCTCTATCGACGTAGTGACGGCCAATGGCCCCTGCTGTGGTAGTGAGTGGGACAAAACAATCACTATTACTTTCCTGATACCCATTTACATGATCTTGGCTGCAGAGCACTAGACTCGTATCAGGGCATCGCTTTAGCGATACCGGGAAAGCCGTCTCATTGTCTTCCGTCCTCCAGGCGCTGCGCATTCAAGACATGCTCCTGGCGAGTTGTTGAATGAATGTTCCACGTGGAACACTTCTCTTGTTCCTGAGAATCTGCTTGGGCAATAGGACCGTTTTATGACAACTTGGCTCGCGGCTTGGAACAGAAACTTCAGACGGGGCGGTCGGCGCGGCTTAACAGTTTACTGAAATACTCGACTTTGGGTGGCGTATAGCGCCTTCTTTTAGTGAGGGCTTTAGACCCCGAGGCGCCTGCCCGTTTGCGAGTGTTCCACGTGGAACACTTCTCTTGTCCCCAGGGAAGATCCGATCAAGTGTTAGGCATGTATGGGCCGTACTGTGGCAGCCTCTTTGAGGTTTTTCGCCTCATTCGACGCGGCTATTGCGGCGGGGCTGAAGCCCACGCCCTTTCAAAGCTGGTTCCGTCACTTCATCCAATTAGCTCGCTGCAACATTCTCGCCTGTCCAGAATGTTCCACTGGAAACACTTCTGCGTTTTGGATCTCCGTTCCTGGGTCAATCCAAGACAGGGGGGAGTCAGCAAAGGTTGTCGTGTTCTCGATCTCCAGCACGAATGTTCCACTGGAACATTAGCTGTGGAAAGTTCGGATCATTCCGCTTGCAAGTCCCAATTTCAGCAACAGAAATGTACTAATTCTTACTTTGCACCGAAATCAGTCATTGCAATGCGCATTACTTCGCACTATTCTGCGGTTGTCTCCGGTTCTCCGAAAAATCAAATGGGACGCGTGATCGCGGTTGCCAACCAGAAGGGCGGCGTAGGCAAGACTACGACTGCCATTAACTTGGCCTCGTCCATTGCCGCCGCTGAGGTGGATACGCTATTGGTGGACTGCGACCCGCAGTCGAATGCCACCAGCGGACTAGGCCTGCCCAAGGATCCCGATCGGTTTAGCACCTATCATCTGCTGATGGGCGAGGCTCGCGCCGAAGACGCTCTGCAGAAGACCGGCCTCGATCAACTGTGGCTGGTGCCGGCACACAAGAATCTGATCGGCGCCAACCTTGAACTCATAGACGTGGAGCGCCGCGAATTTCGTCTGCGTGATGCACTCGCTCCCCTGCGGGAGCGATTTCCTTATATCGTCCTTGACTGCCCGCCCGCACTCGACCTGCTGACCCTGAACTCATTGGTCGCAGCCGATTCGATCCTGATTCCGATGCAAGCCGAATATTTTGCGCTTGAGGGTGTATCCGAACTGCTCGATACGATTGAACGAATTCGAGCCGCTTTGAATCCGCAACTTTCCATTGAAGGTGTGGTCCTGACCATGTTCGACGACCGCACTAATCTGGCGCAGCAGGTTACCGCAGAACTGGATCGATTTTTCGGGGACAAACTTTTCAAGACGACAATCCCGCGCAATGTACGCTTGGCCGAAGCACCCAGCCATGGCAAGCCAGTATTGCTGTATGACCCAAGGTCACGCGGAGCGGAGAGCTACATTCAGCTCGCCAAGGAAATCCTGGGGCGTCATATGCCGGTCGAGATGCCGGCGCGGGAAGATGCGCCCGCGGAAGAGCGACAGGTGGTGAATGCTCCGCGATGGAAGCGCTGGATCAAGGATCGAAACAAATTAACTACTATTAATATTTTGGACCGGTAGGGATCACGAAGCGATTGTCTGGAGAAGCTATGACGAACACCGTGGCTGCGAAGAGCGCTGAAACAGCACCTACAGAAAAAGCTGCGGACAAAGTCATCGAGAAGCGCCGGGCATTGGGGCGTGGGCTCGATTCGTTGCTGCCCTCCGGGCCTCGTGTCGTGGCCGGAACTGCAGTTACCGCTCCTGCTACGAGCGAGCCGTCACGCGAGGCGCCCGGGCCCGGTCTGGTGCTGGCCGAGGTGAAAGCTCAAGCGGAGCGGTCCCACGATGGCGTGGAGCATATCCCGCTCGAGCTGATTGACGATAACCCTTACCAGACCCGCTATTTCACCAACGATCCGGCTGAAGGCGACGGCACAGTGCAAGCCGAACTGCAACAGTTGGCGGAGTCCATCCGGGTTACGGGCTGATTCAGCCGGTAGTGGTGCGTCCTGGAGAAAATGGGCGCTACGTTCTGATTCTGGGCGAGCGGCGATGCCGCGCATCGAAGCTCGCAGAAAAATCGACTGTGCCCGCCATCGTGCGCCGGGTTTCCGACCAGCAGGCGGCGGAAATGACGGTGGTGGAAAACCTGCAGCGCAAGGACCTGAATTGCCTGGAGCAGGCGGCTGCATTTTCCAAACTCAGCCAGAAATTTAATCTGACGCAGGAACAGATTGGCCAGCGCGTGGGCATTTCGCGGGAATCGGTTTCCAACTACATGCGGCTGCTGAAGCTGCCGGGCACGGTGCTGCAACATCTGAAAGACGGACGGCTGGGATTCAGCGAGGCGCGAGTGCTGCTGACGTTGCTGGATGCAACCTTGGTCCCGAAGATTGCGGATGACGCGGTGCGAAAAAGTTTGTCGGTCAAGCAACTGGAAGAGCTGGTCTTTCAAACCAACGTTCCGCTGCAAAAAGAAAAGACGCAAGGCACGGCGCGTTGGGTGGATCCGAATGTGCGCCATGCCCAGACGGAGCTCGAACAAGTGCTAGGCGTGCGCGTGCGCATTCGCGACCGCAAGGGGAAGGGCAGCATCCTGATCGAGTACTCGACGCTCGAGGACTTTGACCGTGTGCTAGGAATGCTGAAGGGCAAAGGGTAGCCCGGTCAGCGCTCTTCGTCGTTAGTCGCGGCGGCTTTGGCCGCCTTTTTTATTGCGAGAGCGCACATTGCAGAATCCAGATTGATAAGAATCTGGGTAGTAAACTGTGAGACTGCTAGCTCGCATTTGCGTTTCATCTGGCGTTTCCATGCTGCGCTGAGGCGTGATTTTTAGAGAGAGTGGGGAATGCTTATTAAGGGCGGCCCTCGCCGCCCCGATGGATCCAGCTAACTCCTCGAGCCGATTCAAATTTGTCCCAACCCGCCGTCAACGTTGATTTCCACGCCCGTGATGTAGGACGCATCTTGCGAAGCCAAAAACGCCACGGTAGCTGCGACTTCCTCGGGCTGCCCGAACCGCTTCATGGGTACCTGTGCAACTATTTCCTTGGCAAATTCATCCACGGCTTCCTTCGGTAGCCCGGCCCTCCCAAAGATTGGGGTTACGATCGGCCCCGGCGCAACCGTGTTCACGCGTATGCCGCGCCCTGCCAGTTCCGCGGCTACGGTCCGTGCCAAAGAGCGCAGGGCTGCTTTGGTTGCCGAATACGCGCTGGTCCCCACGGTGCCTTTGATGTCGGCCACGCTGGTATTCAAAATGATCGACGCACCGTCATTCAGTAAGGGCAGCGCTTTCTGAATGGTGAAGTACGCGCCCTTGATGTTGATGTCAAACTGCTCGTCGTATGCGCTTTCAGATGTCTCGGCAAATGGCGCGAAAGTCACAATACCCGCGTTCACAAACAACACATCAATTTTCCCTAGCTTCTGCGAAACCTCCGCAAACAGTTTGTCTATGTCCGTGAGTTTAGAAACGTCCGCTTGTATCGCCACCACGCCATTTCCGATCGTTTTAACGGCTTCATCCAGGGTTTTCTTACTTCGCCCTGAGATGACCACTCTCGCGCCTTCTTGCTGCAAGCGCTTGGCTGTCGCCAGCCCAATACCGCTGTTTCCGCCGGTTACTACTGCCACTTTTCCTTCGAGTCTCTTCATGTCCGTCTCCGTTTATCTTTGTTCGAATTTTCCGGCCCTTCCGGGGTGTTCACGCTGCCATTTTACGACTTGCGCTGTTTAGATACTTAGATGATAATCGAAGTTATTGGTTACAGTTTCTTCGGGGATTTATTGGGAGGAAAGGTTTCTATCCGGTGGTAGGGTATTGATTTCGCTACACTTTAGGCGGGCCCATGGATCGTTCTGAGGTTGAGAAAATATCGAAGGCCCTGGCCGACCAGACCCGTCTCCGGATCTTTGAAGCGATTTCGGCGACCGACCACATGAACTGTGGTGAGATCGTCTCAATGCGCGGCGTGACTCCCGCAACGGTCTCTCACCATCTCAAGATTCTGAGCGAAGCCGGGCTGATCATCTCTCGCCGCGAGGGGCAGTTCGTTTATAGCGAATCCGTTCCCGGAACCATCGCAACCTATACGCAAGCACTCACGAAAATCGCCGACGGCAAAAAAGCAGGGCGCCGCCGCTGAGTCGAGCAAACTGGCACTAGGATTTCGTGGAAAACCTGCTTAAGAGCTGACTGGGCCACGGAGAAATGAAATGTTTGTGACGACGGAGCAAAAGGTGCTGCAGTCGGTGGCCATGCAGCTCATGAATGGAGAAGAAGTTGCGCTGGATGAGGATGCACAGAAGCTACGGGTGAAGCGCGTGGGGAGCGGGCGTTTGCGAACGGTGCAGTTCAAATTAAATGGACGGATATTTGAGGCTATCGAGCAGAATCGGAACAAGCCCAGCCGATGGGGAAAGCTGGCACGCGAAAAGCATCAAGTGGTGCAGTTCCGGGATGTGGTGACGCATAAGTACGTAGCGGTGGCGGTGGATGGAGAGATCATGGAATATGGGCGGAGTTGATCCCATTGCGCATACCCGGTGACAAGGCTTTCGGCCATTCTACAAAAGCGGATGTGTTGCGGCGTCACCATATTCCAACGCGATCTTCGGGCTTCAGATATAGCTTGTCGCTTGGCGCGACGCCGTAGGCTTTGTACCAGGCCTCGACATTACGGACTGTGTCGCTTCGGTATTCCCCTGGCGCATGGGTGTCAGTTGTGATCTGGTGACGCAGCACGGGTTCGCTTTGGAGCTTCCGCCATCTCTGGGCGAACGCGAGGAAAAAGCGTTGTTCGCCACTCAGTCCGCCGATCACGACATCGGTCTTGCCTTTCAGTGACAGGACATAGGCGTCATGCGCCGTCAGTAACCCCGCCAAGTCGGCGATATTTTCGCTCAGGACCTGCTTGCCGTGGACGCAAAGATCGGCAAGGGGGCAGTAGCTGTCAAATTGCGCCACCAGCTTGGCTGCCGCCGCGTGGTACTTGACGACGTCTTCCGGTGTCCACCACATGCCGAGTCTGCCCTGGTCGTCATAAATGTTGCCCAGTTCGTCGAAGCTGTGGCTGATTTCGTGGGCGATGCCGGCGCCGGCGGAGCCGTAATTAGACGCGGCGTCGCCTTGGAAATCGAAATAGGGTGGCTGTAACAGGCCGGCCGAAAAAGTCTCGGTATTAGGGGTGAATATGATGACCGCGCCGACGATTTGCGGATCGATTCTCCACTCGTCCGGATCGGCGGGTCGTTTTAGCTTGGCCAGGTTGTAGGAACGATTGAAAGCTTCCGCCCGTCGCATGTTGCCGAAGGCGTCGCCGCGCACGACATCCAGCGTCGAATAGTCGATCCATGTGTCGGGATAGCCGAGGCCTACCCTGAGCGCGGCGAGCTTGGTCAACGCTTTTTCTTTTGTCTGCGGCGACATCCAAGTGAGATTTGCAATGCGGGCGCGATAGGCGGTGATCAGGTCGGCGACCATGGCTTGCGCTCTCGCTTTGGCTTCAGGCGGGAAATAGCGTTGCGTATAAAGTTGGCCGACTGCCTGGCCCAGTGCGGCGTTTGTGGCGGCGATGGCGGTCTTGCTGCGGTCCGGCGGTTGCTGCGTACCTGACAGGACGGTGCCATAGAACGCGAAATCTTCGGCAGCTACAACCTTGGGCAAAACGCTGGCGTAGTGTTCGATCAGGTGAAACCGGAGATAGTCCTTCCACAGATCAAGATCCTCACTGCCTACCAGAGCGGATGTGCCAGTCACAGCTGAGGGCTGCCAAACGATGAATTCCGACTGCCCGGCAACTCCGGCCGCTGCAAAGTAAGCGCTCCAGTCCATACCGGGTGCCTTGACGTTAAAGTCGGCGCGCTTCCACGGATTGTTTTGCTTGAAGACGTCAGCGGCGTCGGAATCTGGGGCGTGGGTTTGCGCCATCCGAATTTCAAGCGACAAGATATGCGCTGCCTTGGTCTCTGGGTCCGCGACGTTTGTCAGTTTCAGGATCGCTGCAATGTGCGCTTGATACTGGGTCCGCAGCGTGGACATTTTGGGCGACGGGTCGAGGTAGCTGTCGCGATCGGGCATTCCCAGACCGCCCTGCCACAGGTGGAAAACGTAGCGCTCCGAGTCCGTAAAACTCTGGTTGACGAATACTCCGAAAATATGGTCACCGTTGGCGGTGAGTCCGTCAACCTCAGTATTCAAAGTCGCGCCGAGATAGGCTGAGAGCGACGCCTTGTTCGGGATGGCTGAGATTATGGCCATTTCGTCCGCCAGCGGCGTCAGCCCCTTGGCTTCGATGCTGTCTTCGTCCATGAAGCTGGCGTAGTAGTCGCCAACTTTCTGTGCAACGCCGCCCTTGGCGGGCTGAGACGCGGCTGCGTCTTGAATAAGATTGCGAACCCGCTGGCTTGTTTTCTCCGCCAACATTGCGCTCGTACCGTAGCTCGACTGGCCGGCGGGTATCGCTGCTGTTCGCAGCCAGCCTCCATTGGCGTACCGGTAGAAGTCGTCACCGGGCTTGATGGAACGATCGATGTCCGTGTCCTGCGTATCCGTATTTTGAGCTGCGGCGGCTGTGCCTAGGGAGACCGCGAAAGCGAAGACAACGATAAGTGCCGTAGTGCGAAAAAAAGACATAAAGATCCTTTCAGGATGCGGTGATTCTCGCACTCATAGTGAAGATAAGCTGGCCGTTTTCGGACGTGATCAATTCAGTATTTCAAATTGATTGAACGGACGTTTGAGGGCATCGAGCAGAATCGGAAGAATCCAAGCCGATGGTACAAGAAAGACCGTCACGACCGAAGTCGGTGACTTGCTTGTGCGGGAGCGAGGGCTTGACGCTTTTGAAACTGATGGCCATCCGATCCCACATCTCTAGATAGAGCGGGCGCTCACCGGTCCAACTGTTCTCCGGCACAGAACCTCCGTGAGCGCGAAACAAGGGGCGTCATGATTTCCGCAAGAAGTCTCGAACGCGAACGTCCCGCAACCACAAACCTCCCCACATCAGACAAGCAAACACGAAGGCGAAGACCACATTGAACCAGCTAGCTTCAATGCGAACCTGACTTGCGATGGCGCCACCGAGGTATCCAGTCAGCAAGATTGCTCCCAGGATGGAGGTGCGAGGGAATATGTACAACAGTGTGCATGCCAAGAGGACCATGCCGATCCCTACAATTTCGGATTCCGGATACCCCAAGTCTCGAGTTGCTTTCACAACTACGGCAGGTTTCAGGAGCTTCATTACTCCATCCCACAGAAGGAATAGCGCTACGAGACCGCTCATGATGCGGCTCGCCCAGAGTTGTGTATTGGAAATCACATGACCGTTCTGAACACTGCGTCCATCTGCCGGCGTTGGGGTTGTCATTGGCCGGCCTGCTTTCCCATAAGCCCGGTGATGTTGCCGGCCGGATCAGCAAACATAGCCAACTTAGGGCCTCCCGGCACTTCGGTCGGCGGAAGAACTGTTTTGCCTCCAAGCTGATGTACTCGATCGAGCGCTGCTTGTAAATCTTCGACCCGCACATATACGGAAACGCGCTTATTCCCGTCATTGGCAGGACCAACGCCACCGTTGATGCCTCCTGGTCCTCCGCCAGTCTCAACGATGCCGTATTTCATCGGGTTGTTGCTGTTAATCTTCCATCCAAACAGGTCACGGTAAAACGTTTCGAGTTCGCTTCCTTTGCCACCCATGATTTCGAAATGAACAACGGGTGCTCCCATTAGATGTCCCTTCCTGTATGCATCTGATTGCTTAGAGGCGCGCTACTCCGAAAGCGTCACCTCAGGGGAGGACGATAGCTTCCGCTGACGAGTTTGTCTTGTATAAAAACGACAACTGCTTCTGCCCCTGGGTGATTTGGGTGGGGGTTTGTCCGATGAAGCGTCGGAGTGATCGCGTGAGGTGTGCCTGGTCGAAATAACCCAGGCGACTAACCACATCAAGAATCGGAACTCCCTCTCTAAGCAAGTTTGTGGCATAGCGCGCTCGTTCGATCTGCCGAAATGTGGCGTAAGTAACGCCAGTGGATCGCAGAAAGTGCCGTTGCGCAGAGCGCAAGGAGAGCTTGCCTGGCCCACGCAGCAAGGTGTTATCTACGATGGGGTCGCGTGAGAGGATGCCGGCTTTGATAAGCAATTTGACGAAAGTGTCAGCGTTCTCAAAGTCTGGATACTCTAAAGCAGAACCATTGAGCCAAAAGGAATGGCCGGTGGCTGGCGGAAGGGTTACATCTTTGTGGTCCCGTAAAATGCCTGGGAGAAATCGCGGCATGAAGGTACCGACTTTGAAACGGATACCGATCCACTCTCCCTCCGCAGGACAATCCATGGTAGTGGCTACGGTCTCTGGTCCCCGTAGTGTGAGAAACCTCTTCCCTCCCAGTTGCGTAAGGGCCATCTCGAAATTGTTCGCAGCAACCGAGAGGAAACTGTCAGCCCGCTCGCTGTAGCAACGCCAGATCTTTTCAACGAACGGATGATCTGAAGGCCGGTCCTCGAAGTGGATGAACTCGCTCTTACCCGGCGTGGTCGCGTTGAGCTCGCAGCTGCCATCATTCGCAAGCTCGCCTGTTGTCATAGTCAACACAGTGTACCAATCTGGATTCTGCTCTCGCGTGAACAAGGATTGTTTTCTTGACATATATTCCTATATAGGAATATATTGAAAATATGGCAAGAACGGCGACCACCGCCGATGTCTTCAACGCAATTGCGGAGCCTCGGCGTCGAGAGATCATCGGCCTGCTCAACGATGGCCGGGAATGGGCGGTCAACGATGTTGTTGCGCGGGTGAAGATTGCGCAGCCGTCGGTATCCAAGCATCTAAATGTGCTGCGCAAGGTCGGCGTTGTGACGGTCGCCAAGCGGGGTCAGCACAGGTTGTACCGGCTGCGCGCGGTGCAGCTGAAGTCCGTTCACGATTGGGTGAAGACCTATGAACGCTATTGGACCCATCAACTCAGCCGCATTAAAGAACGGGCCGAGCAGAAGGCGATGGATCGAATTGCGCGCGAAAACGAACCACGAAACCCAAAGAGCTGAAACAGGAGCCATATGGCTGCAACGATTACGGAACAGACGGTTCATGCACTAGAGATCATGAAAGAAGAGGAAATCGCCGCGCCGATCAACGTGGTCTTCGAGACCATGCTCGAACAGATGGGGCCCGAGAATGAGGCGCCGGGAACAGGGCGCATGCCGATGAAGCTTGAAGCGTGGCCGGGAGGCCGCTGGTATCGCGATCTCGGAAACGATGCGGGACACTTCTGGGGCAGTGTACAGGCGATTAAGCCTCCAACGCTGTTGGAAATCTGCGGACCTTTATTTATGTCCTACCCAGCTATCTCGAATGTGCAATACCGGCTCACTGAAGAGAACGGAATTACCCGACTGAAGTTCACCCACAGAGCGATGGGGCAGATTCCTCATGATGCTCAGATCGAACGAGGTTGGGACGGTCTGCTAGCCAGAATTAGATCGGGCGCACAGCAACGCAGTCGTTGAAGGGACCATAAAAGGAGAAGGTATGAGACGGAGAAGAGTCGAAGCAAATGCATTGCGAACATTCGTGATGGTAGTGGTGTTGAGCGCGGTGTGGCTGGTGCGGGCTCAGGACAGCAAACCATCCTATCCGAGCATGGCCCCGACTGATCAGTACCTTATGGTCGATCGAGATGCCGAGATTGCTTTGGCACGGAGCGCAGCTCCGGATGCGATATCACACGATGCGAAAGTATTGGTCCTTGGCCGACGCGGCTTCGAAACCGCTGTCGAAGGCAAGAACGGTTTCGTATGTGTCGTGGAGCGAGCGTGGATGTCTCCGGTTGACTCTCCTGAGTTCTGGAATCCCAAGTTACGGGGTCCCATCTGCTTCAATCCTGCTGCAGCCCGGTCTGTTTTGCCGTTCACTTATGAAAGAACAGACTTGGCACTGGCCGGACTATCCAAGACGCAGATGATTGCCCGTATCAAGGACGCTTTGACTAAGAAGGAGCTGCCAACTTTAGAACCTGGCGCACTGTCCTACATGATGTCGAAGGAGCAATATCTTGGCGATTCGATCGGGCATGCAGTTCCTCATGTGATGTTTTATGTCCCCTTAACAAATGGTACAGACTTGGGCGCGGACCTGCCCAACTCACCGATATTCATGATTCCGGAGTTTCAGGGTGCCCCCGAACCGCTGACCACTTTCATTGTTCCTGTATCCAACTGGTCGGATGGAACGAGTGCTGTTTCCGAACCTGTGCACAATCATTGACGACTAGACATTTAATGCACTTGGGTATGAGGAGTTGACGGGAGGAGATCGTTGCGCATGAAAAATCTTTTTGAACCGGCCAGGGTGAAAGAAGTGAAAGAGCGAATGGAGCGGTTGAGGCCGGATAGCGAGCGGCTGTGGGGCAAGATGAATCCAGCTCAGGCGCTGGCGCATTGTTCCGCGGCGATCGGGATGGCAGAAGGGAAGATCAGCCCTCCGAGAATCTTGATTGGACGACTCCTGGGGCCGTGGGCGAAAAAGTCGGTGATCGTGAACGGAGAACCAATACGCCGCAATGCGATGACCGAGAAAAGCTGTGTGGTGGCGGATGAACGGGACTTCGTAGTGGAGAGGCAACGGCTTCATGAATTGATTGACCGCTTCGCAGCGGGTGGGCCTGGGAGATGTACGAAGCATCCGCATTTCTTCTTCGGGCCGTTGACCCCAGTGGAGTGGGCAGTATTGATGTATCAGCATCTGGATCATCATCTGCGGCAGTTCGGGGTCTAGTGCCGGCGAGGATCTAATTCGCGGTAGGAAGGTTTCTCCGGAAGACTTCAGTTTTGCTCGTCAATGTTTTCGCCACCTGATTGACCCTTCGCCGACGTGGTTCCTCTTTTTTTATCGGGGAGCAGCTCTTTGAAGACTAAACATTCTACAGACCTAGGAGGTCAAACCAATGCAATTGCCCGGACGTATCAGGATGATGGTGGGTTCGATTGTGGCAGTGTTAGTGCTGATGGCAGGAGCGATAACTCAAGTTAAGGCTCAAGAACTCAAGAAGCAAGATGTACGCTTCGACGCTTCCATGCCGCGCGAGCGCCAGATCAAACTGGCCTTGAGCTCAGCCCCGGCTGAGATATCGAATAAGGCCTCAGTTTATATTTTGGGCCCCAAAGGCTACGAGAAAGTTCGCGAAGGCACCAACGGCTTTAGTTGTCTAGTGGGCCGGTCATTCGAAGGGGCGACGGAAGCTTCCGTGGATCCGATGTGCTACGACGCCGAAGGCAGCCGAACTCTGTTGCTCGTTAATATGCGCGAAGAAGAACTTCGCGCAAACGGCAAATCAGAGGCAGAGATCAAAGCAGACATCGCGAATGGATATAAGGAAGGTCGCTTCCAAGCTCCCAGCAAGCCGGGATTCGTCTATATGCTTTCGGGCGAGAACTTTATCCGCGATCCTGAAACCGGGAAGAGCGGTGCCTTTCCTGGGCATTTGATGTTTTATGCACCCTATATGACCGCGAAAGACCTGGGATACGAATCCGTATCGGGCGCAATGATGCCTTATCTGTCGGAGCCTGGGGAGCCGGACGCAATGATGATCATAGTCCCAGCACCATCGGAGCCGCAGGATAGCTCAGATGGCGACTCCCACAAGCACTAAGGGAGGACTCGGGCCGCATGGCGTCTCCCTCAGAACAGGCGAGCTTGGGTCGGTCACAAAAATCGGAGTGTCACACGTGACAAGACTGAAACGAGCGGCGTTTCGAGACCGATTAGTTTTGTATGAAGGAATAAGCTAATGAACGTTTTACGACTAAACTATTTAGCCGTTGCAGTGGCGGCGGTGGCCGCGTTTATGGGTAGCTCGGCGTGGTATAGCGTTTTCGGCCAGCAATTGGCGAAGGTGAGCCCTGTCTTTACCGAGTTGCGGGCGGAGAAGCCGGCAGCATGGAGGATACTCGCCGTGTTTGCGGGGAGTCTCATCCTCTCCTTTGTGGTCGCGTATGTTATCGGTCTTAAAGAGGACGTAACCTGGATGGGCTCGGTAGGCATTGGCTGCTTGCTGTGGTTTGGGTTGTCTGCCGTGCAATGGGCGAGTTCCATGGTGTGGGAGAAGGTGCCATTGACGATGGCTGCCATCCACGCCGGTGACTGGCTCATGAAGCTCTTGATTATATCGGCAATAGTTGGTGCGTGGCGCAGGTAAACAAGTCATCGGAAATTGAGCAGTCGCCAAGCCTAGTTGGGCACCTTCGCTTTGCGAAGGTGCCACTTCTTCAGGATGATGGCGGGTTGGGGGCCTTCTTCCGGAGAATCCCTGCTGAGAGCAGCGTGACTCCCAGGCCGACCGGAAAAACCTCCATGAACGTCATGGCCACATTGATGGCTGGATTGTTGTACATCTGCTTGAATTGTTTTGCCTGGCGTTCTGCCTCATCCAACTTCTGCTGGCTTGCCCCGGACGCCTTGGCGCGCTCCACCATGTGGGCGGCATAGTTTTCGGCAAAGTTGGGCATAAATTTGAAATAGACGATTTCCCAGGTCCCTACGTAGCACGCGCTGGAAATCAACGTTATCAGGATGCCGACCGCGAAACCTCGGCCGAAGGTCAGACGCCCGCCCCCCACATTCTCCCGGTATGACCGGATCCCGAAGAACACCAGGAGCGCCGAGAGCACGATGATGGTGTAGCCGAGGATTTCCCCTTTGTCGTAGCCGATCTTATTGACGAACGGGAGCGAAGCCAACATGGTCACGGTGGTCACCGCGCCGGAAATCAGTCCAAAGGTCAGAACCGTTTTTTTCATGGAATTTAAGCCTCCTTTGCCGGTTCCCACAACTCAATGCGGTTTCCGTCTGGGTCGGTGATCCAGGCGAAGCGGCCGTAGTCGGCGTCTTCGCGGTGAGGGTCGATTTCGATTCCAGATTTCTTCAGGTCTTCGAGCAGCGCGTCGAGGTTGTCAACGCGGTAGTTGACCATGAAGCCGGCTTTGCTGGCGCCAAAATACTTCGTCGTCTGGGGAAAGATGGACCACGCAGTCACCGCTTTGGGGCCGGGCTCGGTGCCGTCTGCGGCCTGTGGTTCCAGCCAGTGAAACGATGCTCCCTGGCCGTGGGGTTCGCGCTGGATGCCGAGATGCTTCTCGTACCAGTCATAGAGTTGTTGTGGGTTTTCTGATTTGAAAAATATTCCGCCAATGCCGGTTACACGCTTCATGAGCCTCCTTCAGCTGCTTTTACCAACCGAAATGTAGCGTGGGACGCACACCTTGTCATCATCCTTTTGGGTGATTTTGCGTGGGAAAGCGAAAAATCACCCTTTTGTGTGGTGGAGTCACGGGATCAGCCGGGCAGTTTTGCCGATCTGCACGGCCTGGGTTCGCCGTTTGGCGCCGAGCTTATCAAACAGCCGGCTGGAATGGGTCTTGACCGTGTTTTCGCTGACGAATAGCCGGCCCGCAATCTCCCGATTGCTTAAGCCGGTGGCGATGAGGCCGAGAATCTCCAGCTCGCGCGCGGTGATGCCGAGCTGGCTTACACGCGTCTCGTCGGTGACGAACGGGTCCGCGGATTGCACCGGGACTTCCTTGATGATCGTTTCCGTGACGATCTTTTCCTGGATGATTGTGGCCGGCTTTTTGCGGGTTAGCGTCAGCCCCAGCCAGATGCCGAGTCCGGCGAACAGAGCGGCGACCAGAGCGACGTAGATCTCTACCGAATGCTCGACGACCAGGAAATGGTACTTCGTCAGATTCAGGACCGCGATGAGCACGCCGCCGCACACCCCGTAGAGCAGGATGTCGCGCAATGCGCGGCGGTGCGAACTCGGGGTGGGTTCCATGGTCAAGCTCACGGGAGGTCATGATATCTGAAGACGGCAAGCTTGGGGAGCACCGACCTTCTAGTCGTTACGACGGGACCTCGTGAGAGTGACATTTCGTGTTCGACTACTTTTTCATCGCGGCAATAGCAAGCATCGCCAATTCTCGCAGGCGCCGCTCAAACGCCTTCCGATCACCCTGCAGGGTTGGGTCGTGTTTGGCCCCTTCTGCAGCCTGCGTCAAGATGTGGACGATCTGCCCCACAGTAAGCCCCTGCGGAGGTCCTCCGACCTCGCCCGCTTTCTCAAGCGATTGCAAGAATCGCGCGAGGCGGTCTTCGTACTCCATATTCAGGTCGCCGATCCTCGAGCGCGCCAACTTTGAGAAGGTCTCCGCCAACTCCGGCATATGCTCGGAGTTGCTGAAGAGCTCAAACCCCACTCCAAAATAGGCATCGAGCAAACCCGTCAGCCGGTCCACAGCCGTGCCACCCGCGCTCTCGGCGGCAGCGCACCGCTGTCGTACCTGGTCGCCGATATATTCAAGGATGGCCAGAAAGACCGCGGCCTTGTTCTCAAAGTGGAGGTACACCGTGCGCTTGGCCACTTGCGCCGCCTGGGCAATATCATCAATGGAAGTCTTACGATATCCGTACTGAGTAAATAACCGCAGTCCTGCCAACACGATGGCATTGGGCTTGGCCGAACCACTCTCTATGGACTCGGCATTTTTTTTCTGCACCCTTTTCAATAGCACACCATCCAACTAACCTGAGTATACCAAAAACGACTATATGGTATATATACGGAAAAGTTCAAACCGCTGTGACCGCAAAGTCCTAGTGGCGCGGTTGCAGCGAATTTCGCGCGACATTGCATGAAATGCGAATCGTGAGTTGAGGAATCTAATGACGCGAAAACGTTTAATTGGTTTCATTGCAGCAGTTCAGTCTGTTCTTTGTTTGACCCATCTTTTCCTCTATCAGACGTGGGCATTTTCCTCTACAGGAAGCGGAACTCATAGGACGCTGTGGATCAAGTTGGGCCTCGGCTTTTTGTCAGTGAGCTTTGTTGCTGCCTCGCTACTCGCCTTTCGCTATACAAACGCTGCAGTGCGCGTTTTTTACAGGGTGGCTGCGGTTTGGATCGGTATGGTGAGCTTCCTCTTTCTCGCGGCCGTTTCCTCCTGGGTTGTTTTCGGAGTGGCGCGATTGTCTGGGCTGGCCATGAACTTCCATCGGACCGTGGAAGTGCTGTTCGCTATTGCAGTCGTGATCGGACTCTACGGGGTTTTCAACGCAAGCTGGACGCGAATCACGCGAACGACGGTGCGACTAGCGAACCTGCCAGAGGCGTGGCGCGGTCGAAGAGCAGCGTTGATCAGCGATTTGCACCTGGGGCACGTGCGAAACGGCAGTTTTCTGCGGCGCATGGTCACCAAGATCTTGAAGGAAGCGCCAGACGCAATTTTCATTGCTGGAGATTTGTATGACGGGACCGCCATTGATGCCCGGCGAGCAGCGGAGCCGTTGAGCGAGCTCGTGGCTCCGCACGGCGTGTATTTCGTCGCGGGGAATCACGAGCAATTTGGAGACGACAGCAAATATCTGCATGCCATTGCTGCGGCAGGAGTCCGTGTGCTCAGCAATGAGAAGGTGGAAGTGGACGGTTTGCAGATTGTTGGCGTGCCTTTCCGGAACGCGGCGCAGAAAGGACACCTTGCGTCGGCGCTGCATGGAGTCCGCTTGGATCGCGACCGCGCGAGCATTCTACTGACGCATGCACCCGACCATCCGGAAATCGCGGAAGCCGCGGGCGTTTCTCTGCAGTTATCGGGGCACACTCACCTTGGGCAGTTCATGCCTTGGAGCTGGATGGCGCGGCGGATTTACCGGCAGTTTGTATATGGTTTGAGCCGCATCGGGAAATTGCAGGTTTTCACTTCGAGTGGAGCAGGAACCTGGGGACCGCCGCTGCGGCTGGGATCGAATCCCGAGATTGTAATGCTCGAGTTCCAGTAAAAGTACGAGCGATCAGCTGAGTTGGAAAAGGCGGGTCATAACGTGAAGGTGATTCTTCTTGGGGCGACGGGTATGTTGGGGCAAGGCGTTCTGCGCGAATGTGAAATCATAACCTCACGTTAGCCGTGTGTCCTCATTCGTCCACTGATATAGGGTCGCCGATGTAGGAAAGACTTCATTTCACGTCGATTAGCTGATCCTTCACTCTGCTGCGCTCCGCGACTTCAAAGAATAGACTACCCGCAGGACGGCACAGCCGCATATTGCCAGCCACCGATTCTTAGACCAAGTTGGTTTTGCGGCGATAATATTCTCGGGCTTTGTTTCGATTGCCGCAATCTGCCATGTTGCACCAACGCCTTTTGCGGGCGTTGGAACGGTCCAAGAACAGCCAGCCGCAGCCTTCGTCAGCACATTGGCGAACCAAACCACGCGAACCGGCGGTAAGGAGATCGGTTGCTGCGGCGAGAATTGGATAAAGCAAAAAGTCGGAACAGCCCGCTCCAGGGCGCCAAATCCAGCGAACCTCCGTACCCTGAATGGATAAACATTGCTTAGCGCGACAGTCGCGCAGTGCATTGTCAACCCGGCGAAGCGCGTCAACTGGGACCTGTTCATTGGCTGCGATTGCCCGGAAAATTGCAAAGATGTGTTCGCGGACTGCGCGGACGCGTAGCAAAGCAGCCTTGCCCATGCGGGGGCAGGAGTTGATTGCATTGCGGTCAGGCAAGTGAGCCCGATTGGCCCAGCGGCGAACGTCTTCGGCGCCTTGCAAATGCTCCTTCACCTTCCCTGGATCCAGTCGGTATGCAACTGTGTTGATGAAATCCAGAGCGAGATTGCCTCCGACGAACTGATATTTGTAATTTTCAGCCTGCATAGCCTGGACTGAGTATAACCCTATGGATGCTTGGATATGGTTATGTCATACTAACCGTATGAAATGGATTTATATAGTGAAGTGTGAAAAGCGGCGAAGCGATCTCCTATGCAGGGTTTTGCTGACGGTCATCGCATTGGCAGCGCTTGCATCAGTTCACAGCGTTGCGGTAACCGTGCCGGTTCCGGTCACGCTCGGGCAATCGGTCGTGAACCTGAATGGTCCATGGAAGTTTCACATCGGGGATTCTCCGGCATGGGCAGATCCGAACTTTGACGACTCCACATGGGAGTCAGTGGATTTGACGGCGCCTCCTGGAGCTCATGACGCCGATGTTGGACTCACAGGCTATGTGCCGGGATGGGGAGCGAGGGGACATCGCGGTTACAGCGGGTACGCGTGGTATCGCTTGCGGGTGGCCGTAGCCGCGCCTGTCGATGAAGCGCTTGCACTGAGCGGACCGCCCGCTGTAGATAGCGCTTACCAAGTGTTTGTCAACGGGCAGTTGCTGGGAGGTTCCGGCCGATTTTCCGGGCAGACTCCAACTGTATTTAGTATTCAGCCACGCGTTTTTGCTTTCTCACGCTCGCTCCTGGGTGGGGGACAGGCCAATTCGGCGCTCATCGCTTTCCGCATCTGGATGGGGCTGTGGGACCTCCCGGATCAGAGTGCAGGCGGCATTCACATCGCTCCAGCGCTGGGGGAGGCGAATAGCATCGACACGCTGTTCCAGATGCAATGGCTGCAGACGGTGCGTGGATACATCGTTGAGGTTATGGAAGCTGTAGCGTTCATTCTGCTCGCCGTAATAGCTTGCACCTTAAGCGTCTTCGAGCGGTCAAAGCTGGCTTATCAGTGGCTATGCGCTGCGCTTGTGCTCACGGCGCTTTACCGTGCGAATCAGGCCATTTTTTTCTGGGGGCAGTTCGAAACGGTACACACCGCAGAAATGATCAGTATCGTTTTGCTGATCCCTCTCTGTCTGGCCACATGGACCCTGGCCTGGCATGCTTGGTTTCACCTGAACGATACGGAGTGGATGCCGATTGCCGTAGCGATACTCACGTTGCTGTATGTTAGCGCTCAGTTCCTCACGGGCTCGTGGTTTCACGGCGTCTTCTCTCACTGGATTGTGGCGATATCTGAGTTTATTGCCACCTGGACGCGTGTCCTGTTCGTCTTGCTAACCGGGCTTATCGTGTGCAAAGCCATCCGTCAGCAAGGACGAGGGGCTTGGCTGGCACTGCTTGGGCTGGTGCTGATCTCCATCGGTCTGTTTGCACAAGAACTGTCAGTGTTGGGTTTCCGCGGCATCTGGTTTCCGTTTGGCACTGGCGTTTCACGCACACAGTTTGCGTACGCGGCCTTCGACCTGGTTTTGTTCGTAGTGCTCTTGCGTCGATTCCTGTTCTTTGCGCGTAGCCATCGAACCGGCGTTTTCTTCCCTTCCAAGTAATGGGCCATCCGGAAGTTAAGGTGTTTCCTCGATATGACCAGTTTTCCCAGCAATTCTTGGGGTAACCGGGTAATCCATGCTGGAGGATGGCTGAAAGTCAGGATTGGAATTGGACTTCGGGTATCTCATGCGGGGGCGGGGGCGGCTGCTAGACTCAGCTCCGATGCCGGTAACTACTGAAGAAATATCCTCCCCCGATAAAGTGCAGGCGCTGGTGCAGCTTTTGCGTACGCGGTCTTACGAGGAGATTCGCCAACGCATGTATGACAATCCGCCGGGGAGTCCGTGGTGGCTGGCCTGCAAAACCGAGCTCGATATTCGTAACGGCGAACAGATGGCAGCGGCGCTGTCGGCGACGGCACGCGTTCTGGAGAAACTGCGCGGATCCACCCAGCACTTTGAGCAGCTGGCGGAGACTCTGCACGAGAGCACCAAAGAAGTCAGCGCGATGCTCGAAGGAACGAAAGAAGCTGGACGGCGGCTGGAGATTGCTGTCTATGTGATGATCGGGATCACGCTGGTGCAGTTGTTCAATTTGGTTTTCGAAGTTTTTCGGAAACGATAGTTTGTGGCCGTGCCCTTCCCTTCCAGAAAAAACCCTCTTAAAAAGCTCTACTTGGTTGCAGCTGCCAGGCGGTGCAATTCCTCGAACCAGTTCAGAACTATCACCATGTGCGTTGGGGCATTCGCGCCTTCGACATTTTTCATGACGATGATGCGACGGCCGTCCGGAGTGACAGAGTAATCGTTGGTAGAACCGGCAGGGTGATACAAGCCTTTGAAGAAGATTTGCGGGGTGCCGACCTTGAACCCTGTTTTTGTGTCAATCGAAACCACCATGACATTGTCTTTTCCATCAATGTAGAACAGTTGCTTTCCGCCGTTCTCCCCGTTGGTCCAGCGTGGTTTATCTCCTTCCTGGGTGGAGACTTGCCATCGTCCGCCCGTAGGCGGGTAGGGCTGCACGAAGACCTGGAAGTTCGCATTCTGGTTGGATACATAGGCGATCCACCGGCCGTCGGGAGAGAACGCAGGACTGAGTGCATTGGAATCTACGGAGGAAATGGGTATGGGTTTGCGATCTCCCTCGAGTGGCAAAAGCATCATGCCACCGTTTACAGTTTCGTAGCTTAAGTATTTTCCGTCTGGAGAAACAGAGACGGGGAAACGAGATTTGCTGTCAGGTTCGACCAGAGCCTGCGACGGACCGCTTCCATCCACCGGGATCCACTTTAGCTGAGATAGGCCGCCCCCCAGGGCGGCCTGGTAAATGATTCGTTTGCCGTCCGGAGTCCAGATAGGCGACAAGTCCTGGCCTTCGAAGGTTAGCCGGCTCAGAGTATTGCCGCGGACATCGTAGATCCAGACGTCCTGGGTTCTTTCGGCAATCACGACTGCTGCACGCTGGCCATCGGGCGATAAACGGATGTCGCGGTAGTGGTGAGGGGGAGCGGGCAAGTCAATAAATGCTCCGCTCCGATCCACCCAGGCCAAGGAATTCCTTTCGTTGATGGTAGGACCAGAAATATAGAATAAATGGCCGTTTGAGATGCTGAAGAATGCGGCTCCCGAGCTGCTGTCGGCGGCAACATTGGAGACGATGGGTGTCGCAGTTCCGGTCACTTGCAGGCGGCTGGCATCAAATGGCACTGCGAACAATTGTCCTCCGCGGACGTAGATGAGATGACCAGTCGGGACATAGGCAGCCATGCTGGCCCCCTTGAGAATGGCAGTTCTCTTTCCCGTGGCGATGGAGACGGCGTCGATTTCCGAATCGTCATAGAATTCCGGGCTATCCGCGGTGCCCACAGTGAACAGTACAGTTTTGCCGTCGGGAAGAACCTGGGGCCAGCGATGGGTACGTTCCTTCTTTTGCGGATCGAGGGTGGTGATGGGCTGGGGATCGCCGCCGGAAGCGGGCACGCGCATCAGCCCCAGAGTGGCAGAGAGAGAGGCGTAGATGTTTCCATCCGGCCCCCAGCTGGCACCGCGGGAATTGTTGTTGACGGCACAGAGATCGACAACGGGCCCGCCAAAAGCGGGGACCTTCATTAGCCGGCCGCGGGCATTGAAACCAATCCATTTGCTATCGGGCGAGAAGAACGGGCCGATGGCGCCTTCGGTTCCGGCCAGCGGCAGTGCTTCCAGGTGATCCAAAGAGCGCACGTATATCTGGGCTAGGGCACCGCGCCGCGCGGCGTAGGCGACGCGAGTGCCATCGGGGGAAATTGCTAGCGGAGGATTGCCCTCGAAATTGAAGGATTCGTCGGGGCCAAGGTTCAACTGAAATCGTTGAAGTGGGCGCTCGCTGAAACTGCTTGCTTTCCACCAGCCGGCGAGAGCGACTGCAATCGCCAGCACCAGCAGACTCGCGAGAATCCAGGCCGTGGTGGACTTCCGGCTTTGCGGCAGGAGTTGGGTGGAAACTGGGGATGGGTCGTTGGAATCGGAAAACGCTTCGTCGAGGGCGATGCGGGCGTCTCCCATGGACTGAAGGCGCTGTTTCGGATCTTTTCGCAGGCAGCGTTGGAGAAGCTCCCGGAGCTTCCGCGGCGTTTCCGAGGGCAGCCTGGACCATTCCGGCTCGGCACGCACGATTGCGGCCAGAGTATCGGTGATGGTTTCTCCATCGAACGCGGGTGTCCCGGTGAGCATTTCGTAGAGCACGCAGCCGAACGCCCATATATCGGTGCGGCGATCTACGATCTTGCCTTTGGCCTGCTCCGGGCTCATGTACGCCGCGGTGCCTAGAATCATGCCGGCCAGTGTGTGTGCGCAGGTAAACGTGGGGGAAGACGAAGGATCGGAACTGCCGCTCAGGTCGGGTTGCAGGACTTTCGCCAGGCCGAAGTCGAGCACTTTCGATTTTCCGTCAGGAGTGATCTTGATGTTGGCGGGCTTGAGGTCGCGATGAGCTATGCCTTTTTCGTGGGCATAATCGAGAGCGTCAGCGATCTGCTGCGCAAGGGGAATGGCCTCTGCCGCGGGAATCGGGCCGTGTGCGATTCGGTTCGCGAGGGTGAGTCCCTCAACTAGTTCCATGATCAGCGCAGGGGGGTTGGCGGCGTCTTCGATGCCGTATATGGCCGCGATATTGGCATGGTTGAGCGAGGCTAGCACCTGCGCTTCCCGGCGAAAGCGGGCCATGCGATCGAGGTCACCCGCGAGATTTTCAGGCAGAACCTTCAGGGCGACTTCGCGGTTGAGTTTAGTATCGCGGGCCTGATAGACCTCGCCCATACCGCCCGCGCCCAAGGGCGCCTGGACTTCGTAAGGGCCGAATCTTGTGCCGGCTGAGAGTGACATAGGAAAGTTGCTGGATTATACCTCTGGGGGGCTTGCCGTAGGAGCGGTCGTGCCGCTGCCACACGGGCAGGACTACATTCCCACCTGTCGAGCTTTGCTCGACCGGACAGTCCTTCGGCTCCGCTCAGGACGGCTCTGCGGCTGTCCCCACGCGAGCCTTTCACTAGTCAATTCATCACAACTTTTTCGATGACGGGGCGCAAATCTTCATATTGCATCAAGCCCGGATGGTACATGGCGACGCGGCCTTTCCGGTCTAACAGAACCAGCGTGGGCGTGGTGCTGGCGCCGTAGCTTACGAAGTTGTGCTCGCTGACGGGAACCGGGACATTCTGCAGCGCGGGGTAGTAGTGCTGCCAGACTTGGCCGATGTAAGCGAGTTCATCTTTTGGTTTCGCGTCTTCTCCACCTGCGGCGTATCCGTAGAGCTTGGTGGGAGCCATTACGGTCAGCCCTTTGGAGGCGAACTCGGAGCTCAGACGGCTGATGATTGGCCCTTCATACTTGCAGTCTCCACACCAGTGCGCCCAGAAAAACAGCAGCACGGGCGAACCCTTGAGCTGGCTGAGGGCGGTCGGGCGTACTCCCAGATATTGCGTTGTGCTTAGGGGCGGGGCGGATTGGCCGCTGAGTGTTAGCAGGTTCAGATTTTTCTGGAGGCGTGGGCCGATCGAGGTATTGCCATAGGCAGCGATACCACGCTGGAGCAATGCGACAGCTTGAGTGTGTTGGCCGCGAGCTTCGAGCGCCTGGGCCTGAACTTCCAGAGCGGCACCGAGCGCGGTGGGCAGATGCGGCTCGGCGTCCAACTTTCGCTTGGAGAGCTGCTGGCGGGATAAGGTTTCGGTTTGCTTGGCAGCGGATTCCGCCTGGTCGAGCTGCTTGGCGGTAAGGGCCGCTCGGGCTGTCCAGGAGAGAGCTTCGAGGTACTGGGGATCAATGCCGTGCTGGGTACGGTAAGTGCTCAGCACGGTATTGGCGGCAGCAGGATTTCCCTGGCTGAGGGCGGAGCGGACGTCGTCCACAATATCGGCGTAGGTCAAGGTCGAAAGTAAGAGGAGGGTCGCAACAACTCGGCGGGACATGCAAATATGATGAGGCAAAGCAGGAAAAGTTGCCATTAGATGACGAGAACGCGAGTCTTGGCGGCCCGTGCCCGGCTGCCCCTCAACTTTCATTCGGTTTCTTGCGACAGTTGATCGCGACATGATCTTTCCTTAAGAATACAGCGGCATATCCCCTCAAAATGGCGGTAATGGTGGGTTGGTTACCTTCGGTTTGTCCGCCCAGATCATAGGGGCATCAAATCACTATTGTCTTGTTAATAAGGTTATGAAAACATTGGGGGCACCAACTTCACCCACAGCTCAGTAGTGGGAGTTTGGCGCGCTACTAGCCCCAAACCTATGGACAGCCTTGCCATCACGGTGGTCGTAGTTCCAGGTCTCGTCGCATTGCTATTGTTCCTGCTGTTCACTTACCTGTACGAACAAAGCCGGCATCAATATTTCCGCGCATGGCAACTGGGATGGGCGGCGTACACACTGCACTATGCGTTGGACGCATGGCCGGTGATGCGGTCACCTTCGGCACTGGTGTCGTTTTTCAGCTCCTTATTGCTGATGGCGATGGCGCTGTGCATCTTCGTCTCTACCCGGTTGATGACGCGACAGAGATTCCGGCTGCGATGGTATGACGTAGTGGTCGGTGTGAGTGGAATTGCGCTGGCTTTTTGGAACCTGCGCACCCAGGCCCTGAATGGCTTGGTGACTCCGGAGCGACTTACCAATCCGCACCTTCCGTTGGACATTGGTTTGGGTGTGGTGCTGTTGTACTGCTCCTTTTATTTTTACCGGTACGCCCACCGCAAGAATTCGTTGGCGTTCACTTTCCTTGCGGTTTCGCTGGCCTTGTGGGCAGTGCTGATGATTTTCGGAGAGTTGCGCAATCCCTTTGTCACCGTGCTGGGGACGGCGGGGCACTTTCTGGGGCCGGTCCCACAAATGCTGCTGGGCATTGCGATGGTGATGGTGCTCTTTGAGAATGAGCGCAACGCAGTGCAGGAAAATGCGCTTGCGTTTTCTACACTGGGCGTGGATCCCACGCGATTGCTTTCGGCGGAAGAGCTTACGCCCAGCCTACAAAATATCCTGGACCGGCTGGTGTCGCCGCTGCCCACGACGAGAGCGGTAATCTGCATTTCAGAGCGCTGGCGGGCGATTCTTCCTTCCGTGCAGCGCGGATTTTCGCCGGAACTGATCAGCAAGCTGGAAAAGGGTGGGGCGGGAGAATATATCGCGGAACTGGCCTATCGTCGTGGCGGGTTCGTTACCTTCCACAATGTTGCCGAGATGACAGAGCCGTTGCCGGCGTTCCCCGGCGCTCGGTTTGAACAGTTCCGCCAGGTGCTGGAGGAAGAGAACATCCGCAATATCACGGCTGTAAGCCTGCAAACACGAGAGCACAATTTTGGAGTGATTTTATTTCCGCATGCGGAGCGGCGGATGTTTGGCGCCTCGAACCTCCGACTGTTGATCGGGCTGGCTTTGCAGATTGGTTTGACCATCGAGAACTACGTGGTCATGCACGATGCGCAACGGCGCACTAAGGAGTACGAGCTTTTAACACAGCTCGGGCAGGCCATCAGCTCGCGTCTGGATCAGGACGAGATTTTGCGGACCGTGCACAAAGAGCTGGGACAAATCTTTGACACCTCGGATTTCTATGTTGCCTTTCAGGAAGGCGAGCAGATCCGGTTCGAGTTTGAGTGCGATAAGGGCAAAGTGTCGGCCAAACGCACGCGGAAAGTGGACAACGGGCTGACGGAGTACATTCTACGCACGGGGCAGCCGCTGTTGATCCGGGCAGACCTGGAGAAAGCGCGAGAGCGGCTGGGTACGACACATATTCCGCCGCGCCCCGCGAAGTGTTTTTGCGGCGCGCCCATCATTTTGGGCGGAAAACCAGCCGGTGTAATGGTTGCGCTGAATACGGAGCGGGAATATGTGTTCGAGCAGCGTGATTTGGAAGTAATGCTGACGGCAGCCGGGCAGCTTTCGGTCGCGGTGGAAAACGCGCGTCTGTTTGCTGAGGAGCAGCGCCGGGCGCGGCAGTTCGCGTTCCTGAACAGCATTTCGAAAACCGCGATCTCGAGCGAAGACGCGGAGCAGATGCTGCTGGAGATCGTGGGCCACATCCAGAAAAACTTCCGCTTCGATCATATTGGGATCGGCATTTTTGACTACGTGCGAAAAGATATTGAGATCAAAGCGGAAGCGGGAACCACGGCACACGCTCTGGGACGGCGCATTCCTCTGGGCGCGGGGATTCTGGGGCGGGTAGCGCGAACCGGGGAAAGCGCGTTGGTGCAGACCACAGGCAACGCACCGATACAGGGAGTACTGCCCGATCCGCGCTCCGTACTTTGCATTCCGATCAGCTACAGTGAAACCCTGCTGGGCGTGCTTAACGTAGAGAGCCGGCAAGAGGACGCGTTCTCGCCGGAAGATGTGCTCATCATG
>Ga0207098_10050_pt1 | contig 34893 bp, 27 predicted proteins | sample Alteio_BWMinHeat_84_FD_153548 | JGI IMG/M metagenome (GOLD analysis project Ga0207098, IMG submission 153548) | Enriched cells from forest soil in Barre Woods Harvard Forest LTER site, Petersham, Massachusetts, United States -... | ecosystem: Environmental > Terrestrial > Soil > Temperate forest >...
GATTTTTGTTGGTAAGAGATTCGCGATGAATCCCTACGTTTCTTTTTCACCAGAAATTGGATTGACCATAATTCACGAAAAACGTTCCACTATCACCGCTGTTTCGATTGTGCCTCTGCAGTTTAGTTTATTCTTTTAAAGAAAGGTTCAAACCTGGGGAGGTGCTGGTCTTTCTTAGAGACAATGGGCTGGGTTGCGCCGCCCTGAATAGGCCATGGAATATTCAAATCCGGATCAGCCCAATAAATTCCTTGCTCTGTTGCGGGATTGTACAAAGCGTCCACTTTGTAAATCACGTCGGCTGGCTCTGTGCCCAGCACGTAAAATCCGTGGGCAAACCCGGGAGGAATCCAAAGTAATTTCCCGTTGTCTTCGGTCAGTTCGATGGTGAAGAATTGTTTGAATGTTGGCGATTCCTTACGGATATCGACCACTACATCGAAAACCCGGCCTCGAGTAACTCCAACCAGCTTTCCTTGAGGAGGGTCTAATTGAAAGTGGAGGCCACGAAGAACGCCGGGTGAGGATCTGGAGTGATTATCCTGCATGTACTGTGTTGGCAGTTGATTTTGCTGATAGGCTTTAGCATTGAAGCGTTCTGTAAAAAAACCTCGCTCATCCTGATGTATCTTAAGTTCGATTAATTTAAGTCCAGCTAGCTCTAGGTCGGTGACTCTCATATTTCGGTCCTAGATTGAGTCCAGGTAGGGTCGCCAATGGATTTCTTTGATTCTTGAATGGATGCCCGATTTTGGGCTGGTAAAATACGCTCTAAATAAGTGCGATAGGAGCTATTTTCGAATTCTTTTGCCAGTTTTTCGAGTTGTCTCGCATCGATAAAGCCCTTCAGAAACGCTATTTCTTCTACACAGGCAATTTTGAGGCCCTGCCGGTGTTCGATGGTTTGGACGAATTGGGAGGCGCTCAGCAAGGAATCGTATGTGCCGCAATCAAGCCAAGCAACGCCCCTTCCTAGAGGTTCCACTCTGGCTTGTCCTTTTTCTAAGTATTTGAGATTCAAATCGGTGATTTCAAGTTCTCCACGGGCGGATGGCATGAGCGCTTTGGCGAATTCAACTACTTGGGAATCGTAAAAGTAGAGTCCCGCTACTGCCCACGAGGATTTTGGAATCTTTGGCTTTTCAATAATGCTGATTGCATTACCGTTGGAATCAAATTCCACGACTCCATATCTTTGTGGATCCTGAACATGGTAGGCGAAAAGCGTGGCGCCCGTCTCAAGAGTCGTGCTGCGTTCCAGCCTATCGCTCAGCTCATGACCATAGAAAATATTATCGCCGAGAATTAAACAGATTGGGTTATTGTTGATAAAAGATTCACCAATTAAAAACGCCTGTGCAATTCCCCCTGGTGTTGGCTGTTCCGCATAAGATAAAGAGATGCCGAGGTGGTTCCCATTGCCCAGGAGACCTCTGATCATCGGCAGATCTCGAGGGGTGCTAATAATTAAAATTTCTCGAATTCCAGCCTGCATAAGAACTGACAACGGATAGTAAATTACAGGCTTGTCGTAGATAGGTAGGAGTTGTTTGCTAATCGAGCGCGTTAGCGGGTACAGACGTGTACCGCTTCCGCCTGCTAAAATGATTCCTTTCATTTTGTCGCCTCCTGCGAAGAATCCTCAGTCGCAATGGGTTGTTGCTTTTTTGTCAGTACCGTTTTGCACCAGGCCTGATTGTTCAGGTACCACTGAACAGTATTCAAAAGACCGTCTTCAAAACTGAATTTTCTGCGAAATCCCAGCTCATTTTGGGCAAGGGAATCGTCAATTGCATAGCGCCGATCATGGCCGAGGCGGTCTTTTACAAACTGAATATTCGAAGCATAGTCCTTGCCGTCGTGACGTGGGAGAATCTGATTTAGGAACTCACAGATTATTCTTACAATATCCAGATTTCGTCTTTCCGCATTCCCGCCAAAACAGTAGGTTCCGCCTGGTTTCCCTTTTTGAATTGCCAGCCATACTCCGTGACAATGGTCTTCGACATGAATCCAATCTCGAATATTTCCTCCGTCGCCATACACTGGAAGAGGTTTGTCCTGCAGTGCACAGGTAATCATATGAGGAATGAGTTTCTCCGGAAACTGGTAGGGGCCATAGTTATTGGAGCAGTGAGTGGAAATAGTGGGCAGACCGTAGGTGTGATGCCACGCTCTGACTAAGTGGTCTGCTCCGGCTTTTGATGCCGAATAAGGCGAGTTTGGAGCATAAGGACTATCTTCTCGAAACTTACCGTCCTTACCCAGCGAGCCGTAGACCTCATCGGTTGAAATCTGAACGTAACGAAAGTCCTCTGGTTCTGCCGACCGATTCCAGTAGTTCAAACAGGAACTGAGCAGCGAGAAAGTTCCGCAAATATTCGTATCAATAAAATTTGCAGGATTTTGGATGGATCGATCCACATGGGATTCTGCAGCGCAGTTGATCACGGTATTCACTTGGTGTTGAATCAGGTATTCCGAGACCAGTAGGGTATTTAGGATATTGCCATGAACGAAGTGAAAATTCCGATGATCGCGGATTTCCTGAAGGTTCTCTAAATGGCCCGCGTAGGTGAGGTTGTCTAGTACGCAAACCCGATGGCCCAGCGCGATCATCTTTTTTGCGAGGCAGCTCCCTATGAAACCCGCGCCACCAGTTATTAGGAACGATCGTTTTTGCAATTCTGGCGTTTTTTCCGGCATTGTTTTTCCTATGATTTAGGTGAACTTACTCCAAACCATCGTGACGTTCAAGCTCATATGAAAACGCGTTACCCACCTGGGAAGGGTAGCGGGTAGAGAATTTAGTCGTTCGCGCAGACTCAACTCCTGATCTAATTTTCTTAAATTCTTCCAAAGCGAATAGACAGGAGCGCTTCGATTCCGTCCACCTGGGCAGTCAGCGGAGAGGTTGCAGTATTTTGCAAGCCATGGAGGTATCGCGCTTCCAGGGCAAACCCTGTCGAACTTGTGTCGAAGAAATTAAATCGCAGAGCTGCTAAGGCCCCCATGTAATTCTTATCAAATCCAGCGGGTAGCGGTTGCTGATTTTGAGTGTAATGGGCGCCAACGCCAAACCAAACATTCCGGTTGATCTGAAGCCAAAAAATGGCGGGGATCCGAACCACTTTTACGTCAAGGGCATTGCTATTAAAATTGACGTGTTCTTGCGCATAAAAAATGCCGACTTCTAAGCCGAAATCTAGGTCTATTCCAATGGAGCCTTTTGCTCCTCCGGAACCTCCACTTTTGTTGAATAATCCGGTAGCTACGCTGGGAATGCTAAGAGAAAGTCCTACTCCATATCCGGGTGTGCTTCCCGAGTCCACACCTCTCACGTAGTCTTTGGAGATATCACCTGAGATCAGTAAGTTGACTCTCTGTCCCGCATGGCTTACTGGCGAATGGAATAGAAGTAATGCGATAAGCAAAAATGAGCTTAGTACGCGGATATTATTCGATCTTCGAAATCGCTTGTTCTCGTCCATGATGCAGTTCTGCTCCTTATTATTTTTCTTTTTCTTATTCTGTAGGAAACATTTTTAATTGGAAAGAAGAAATAAATTAGATGCCGTCAAATTCTTAACACATCGATCTAGGTGGATTTGTAGAATCGAATCAGCATATCGGTGTAGTTGCCGCTTGGTTTTACTTTTTTTCTTGTTCCTGAGAACTATTAACAATACTATTTAATGTGTATTTATCTAAAGACTTATCTTTTAATGGTTCCATGGAGGGAACTCTATTATGGTGAAAAAATACAAAATATTCTTGGTTTTGATTGCCTTGGGAGTGGTGCTAGGTGCCCTAGCTCAAGGCTGCGGTTCTTCAACGGCTACCAGTACGACGCATGCTGTTTACGGTACAACCTCCTAATTTCCTCAATTCGAGAATAAAAATATGAATAAAAAGTTTTTGTTTGCTCTTTCGTTGATGCTTGCTTCAAGTCCCGCTTTTGCTTACCTTCCGGCGAGTGCTATTACGTCGTTAAGTCTCCCTGTTTACGGGATATACATGACGGCAGATCCAACGTGTACATCCGGATTGGTAGCCACCGTTGCGTTATCTAATACAGCTCAAACGATTAATTTTGCAAGCAGTGCAATTATCGGGTCTGGGTCGATTCCGTCTACAATTGGGTGTGTAATCATAGTAATTGGCAATTCCTTGACAGCAGGATGGGCGGCCGGGAGCTATACGGGAACTTCTACAAACGGTGGAAACAATACTTATAACGATAGTAATTGTAATGCTGGGGGTACAACTACTGGTCAGGCGATTTGCAATAGTGGCACCGTATCTTGGCCCAGCCAGATTACGACGGATGCCGCTGCAGTTGGTCTAACGTTGCACACTGGAACTTGTACGGCTGTAACCACGGATGTTGTTCCACTAGTATTGAGCACGGATTCTCTTTGTACTGGTCAAAGTACTGCTGATGCTTTAGTTACAGCATGTGCAGGTGGGAATATTAACAACTTTGCACTGCCAACTTCTTCCTCTGATGCAACCCACGGCACCAAACTCACAGCACCTGCGACTACAGGAGATTTCAAGTTTATTGTAGATCCTGCAAATACCTTTGGCGGAGCGTCGGCTAGTACTTGCGGCAATATTGCCGCTCCACTATTCTCTTTCGCGGCCAAATAAGTCAGTCTCAGAATCGTTAGTGAAACATCGTAAATCGAACGCCTGAGTCACCAGACTCGGGCGTTTTCGTTTTAATGCTTATGAGTTGACGTAATCACGTAACGGTCAATCTGTTCACCTTTGACATTGTAGAATTCAAATGTAGCTGATTTCTCGTCAGCGGTGATCAACATGGCGCCGTTCATTTTATTATATCGAATTTTGGAGCCTTGAGCAGGTTTTTCGACGTATTCTTGAGTGAGTTCAGCCCCGCCTGACCCATTTACAAAGTAAGGTAGGTCATCGACAATGATGCGCTCATAAAGATGATCGTGCCCGGTTAGCACAGCATCGACACCCCATTGTTTAAAGGGCCAGCGCAGTCTTTTGGCCGGGCCGTGTCCGCCACTGACGTAGGGTGCGTGATGAAAAAAAACTATATTAAAGCGAGAGGTAGATTTGGCGAGTTGTTTCTTGAGCCATTTTGCTTGTTCCGAGTTTTCGCTAATGCCGTCTGGCTCGCGCGAGTCACTGTCTAAAGCAAAGAAATGGACTGGACCCCTCACAAACTCATAGTAAAGTTTATTTTTTGGGAAATTAAAAAATTTCAAATAATGTTTAGGATATTTATTACACTTCTTGCAGTCCCAGTCATGATTTCCCAGAGAAGGATAGAACTTTTGGTCGCTAGAGCCTTGTCCGTAATCTCCTGCATAACCTTGGATATAGGTATGATAGTCTCGTCCTATGTTCTCATCGATGGTCTCTTCTTCGCCTTTAGGGTAGTTATTGTCACCTGTGGTGATAATAAAGTCAGGGCCCCAGCCCTTAACCAAGTTCGCCACTGCAGTCTCAAGTGCGCTACCATCGCCATAGTCCCCAATCGCACTAAAACGAATCTGTTCGGCTAGCGCAAGTGAAGTTTGAGTAAGTGTTAAGATTAAGGCTAGGGGTACCACTACTGATCGAAATCCGCCCATTTTTTGTCCTCGTTGCGTTGAAGTAAGGTGTTTTGTGATTCACAAAATAGTGGAGAAAATCTCCCGGAGCAAGGTTTGATTTTTGGAAAATCAGAATAAAAATAATTTTAACAAAATATTAAAATTGTTACGCATCGCGATCGGCATACGGGAAGATTCTGGGATCCTACGCCGGTCTGGAGTATTTCGAACAAGCTATCCCGCTAGTACATCTGGACGCTCAAAACGTGAGACTAAGCTATACACACAAGGTACTACAAAAAGTGTGAGAACTGTCGAAGCGATAACACCGCCGATAAGTGAAATTGCCATCGGGATTGTGGTTTCAGCACCGGGGCCAATATTCATGGCCTCTGGCAACGCACCGGCACAAATTGCAAGCGACGTCATGAGAATCGGTCTGAGTCTGACTGGGCATGCCTTGAGCAGAGCAGCATGCAATTCCAAACCTTCTTTCCGGCATTGGTTAGTATAGTCTACTAGTAGAATGGAGTTCTTTTTTACTATGCCCATGAGTAGAATAAATCCAATCAGACTGTACATATTAATCGACTGATTACAGAGGTAGAGTCCGATAAAGGCTCCCGAGAAACTGAAGGGAAGAGCCATCAGAACGGTAAACGGATGCACAAAGCTATTAAACTGTGATCCAAGGACCATGTAGGAAATTAAGATTCCGAAGAGGAGTGCGAAGATTAAGCTATTAAACGATTCTTTGAAACTCTGCGAGCTACCGATCATCTTGATAGTATAGCCGGGCGGTAACATTGATTTAGCTATTTTCTCCGTAAAAACAATAGCGTCCTGTTGAGATATTCCCGAGGCGGGAGATCCATAGACGGTAATAGCTCGGAAACGGTTGAGACGCGAAATCAGCAAAAGACTAGGTTTGATTTTCTGATCGACTAATTTAGAGAGCGGAATTCGGAAACCGCGATTATTTCGGATCATCACCTGATTAAGATCGTGAATTTGATCCCGCTCGTTCGCTTCTAGTCGCAATTCGATTTCATAGCGATGTCGGCCCTTGGGATACTGGTTTTTGCCATTGAGAATGAGGCCACCTTCGAGAGTGTTGATGACGTTGGTGACGGTGTTAATGGACACACCGTGTTTAGCGAGGTTTTCTCGATTGGGAGTGAGCTGTATTTCTGAAATTCCCGTCTGAATGTCTGTGTTGACATCGACTATTTTATGCGATTTCTGCATAGCCTCCATTATTTTTTGAGTGGTATCGGTGAGGACGTTCCAGTCAGGACCTTGAATGACAAATTCTACAGGAAAACCACGGGTGGCCGCGAAACCGCGGAGCGAGAGATCCTGAACGACCGTCTGCATTCCCGGGACACGCTGATGAAGTTCTTTACGGACTTTTTTGATTAAATCGGCTTGAGAGATGTTTCTTTTGTTTCTATCCACAAGAGTGGTGTAAGCCATGCCTTGATTGACTGCGTCGCCGCCGAAACCACCGACAGCGCTAAAGACGCCTTTTACCTCTGGTAATTTTAAGAGATAGTCTTCCACTTTTTTAATTTTTTCGTTCGTTACACCAAGGGCAGTTCCGGGGGGAAGTTTAAACCGTAGCATGAACATCGACTGATCTTGGGCAGGCATCATCTCACCGGGTAACTTTTTTCCAATCCACAGACTACCGATAAAAAAGGCAAGCGTCAGCAAAACTGTTTTCCAACGGTGAGCCAAAAGAAAATGTAGAATGCTCTCGTATTTTCTAGCGAGGCCTTTGAATCCTTTATCAATGAAATGAGCGAGTCCTCGTGGAGCGTGATCCACAGTCAGATAGCGTGAACATCGCATCGGCGTAAGAGTAAGCGCCTCAAGTAGAGAAAGCAGCACGGCGAAAGTGACGGTGATTCCGTATTGCAGAAAATAGCGACCGATAATTCCTTTCATGAAAATCACCGGTAAGAAGATGGCGACAATCGCCAGAGTTGCAGCAAGAGCAGCAAAAGTGATTTCTTCCGCACCGTTGAGGGCGGCCTCTCTTTTCTTCTGTCCTAGTTCGCGATGTCGGACGATATTTTCTAGCATCATGATGGCATCGTCGACGACAATTCCGATGGCAAGGCTGAGTCCGAGCAATGTAAAAGTATTTAGCGTGAAGTTAAAGAAATATAACGCGATAAAAGTTCCGATAATCGATGTCGGAATCGCCATCAGAACATTAAACGTCGAAGTCCAGGAACCCAAGAAGAAGTAACAAACGACAGAAGTCAGCAGAGCGGAGAGAAAAAGTGCGAAAACAAGTTCATCGACCGACTGTTTAATAAATCGAGTATTATCTGATCGAACATCCAGATGAAAGTTTTTTGGAATATTGGGTTGAATTTCAGCTAAGCGTTGCCGTACAGAGTTTGCGACATCGACTGCGTTCGAGCCATGTTGCTTAATAATTCCCAGACCTACAGCCAATTGGCCATTCATGCGCGAAATTCTGCGTACATCCGCCGTTCCCTCTTCGATTCTGGCAATCTCACTCAAAGGTATCGGGCGATAGTTAATGCCTTCAGTAGCCCTGCTGCTGATTCGGATTTTTCCAAATTCTTCGACGCTACGGGCCTCGCCGATAACTCTGACGTTATATTCATTTTTGTCATTTTGGATAAGACCTGCTGGAGTCTCCAGTTGTTCCGTACGGATAGCGTTTAAAACATCCTCAGAGGTGAGGTCAAATTTCTCCATCTTCTTCAGATTGAGCCACACCCGAAGAGCGGGGTCTACGTATCCGCCGACAACAATATTGCCTACCCCAGGAACAATGGAAAATTGATCTTGGAGATAGTTCTTGGCGAATATCATCATATCCATCAGCGGTGTTTTAGGATCGTCGCTGGTGAGCCCAAGCCAGAGAATGGGTTGATCCTCAGGATTGCTTTTACGTAACGTTGGCGGAAAAAGTCCCACTGGCAAAATATTACTGACTTGCTGGATCTTATTGTTGATTTCCTGAAGAGCATCATCAATGTTCCGATTGAGTTCAAATTCAACCGAAATACTTCCGGAGCTTTGTTGAGCGGAAGAGGTGACGTTTCGAATGCCATCGATTTGCATGATTGAATCTTCGATTGGATCGAGGATTTGGCTTTCAACGATTTCGGGAGCAGCGCCCGGAAGATTGAAGGACACGCTAACAACTGGGAAATCCACATCAGGCAATTGACTAATGCCGAGGCGATGAAAAGAAATCGCCCCAAAAATCATCAAAGCGACTAGCATCATCCAGGCTACGACGGGCCGACGAATGGAAAGTTCCGGGAGGCTAATCATTTTTCAAACTCCGAATTATTCATTTTCTACCTCGGGGCGTTCGAATCTCACAAACCAACTATAAACACAGGGCACAACAAAAAGCGTGAGTATGGTCGAGAGAAAAACACCGCCGATGAGAGAAATCGACATTGGAATACGAGTTTCAGCACCCGGTCCGAAATTGACCGCTCCGGGTATCGCGCCTGCAATGGTAGCTATCGACGTCATAAGGATCGGTCGCAGCCTCACTGGGCAGGCTTCGAGTAATGCTTGATGAGGAGAGGAGCCTTCAGCCCTGCGTTGATTCGTGAAGTCAACTAGCAAAATGGAATTTTTCTTCACAATACCCATTAATAGAATTAATCCAATCATACTAAACAAACTCAAAGATTGATGGGTAAAGTAAAGGGCGTAAAGGGCTCCCGAAAGACTAAACGGGAGTGCCATCAATACGGTGATTGGGTGAATAAAACTGTTAAACTGGGAGGCGAGCACCATGTATGCCACTGCGATGCCTAAGATGAGAGCGAAGATCAATCCGTCGAAAGCATCGTGAAAAGCTTGAGCACTTCCAGTTGGTCGAAGATAATAGCCAGACTTGGATGGAAGAACCTCTTGGCCAATTCGCACCACTGCATCTAAAGCGTCCTGTTGAGAGACATTGTTGGCGATATTGGCATAGACTGGAATCGCACGTGCGCGGTTCACTCGCGAGATCAACTGAGGTCCAGTTGTAATCTGGAAATCGACTGTGTCCTTGAGTGCAACAAGGCTTCCGTTGGATCCGCGATTATTACTCAAGAAGATCTGTTGCAGATCGTCAGGTTTGGTGCATTGATTTGGTTCCATTCTTACTCGAATATAGTAGCGGTGATCATCTTTGGGATACTGAGTGTTTGCGTTAAAGATTTGGCCTCCGACCAGGTAGGCCACCTCTTGTTCCATGGTGGTTACCGAAACGCCGCGAGCAGAAGCGCGCGTTCGATCGGGAATTATATTTATTTGCGGCATTCCCGCTTGGAAGTCAGTATGAATATCCTCAAGAAGGCCGGTTTTAGAGAGCTTATCCATAATTACTTTTGAATAATCTAACAAGACTTTCCAGTCTCGGCCTTCTAGTGTGAATTCGATCGGAAATCCGCGGGAGGCGCTAAAACCGGTCAAAGACAAGTCTTGAGTAGAAATTTCTGTATTAGGAAGCAACTGGACCAGGTCTTTCTTGGTGCGGTCCATAATTTCCCTCTGATTGAGTTTTCTCAATTTGGGATCTTTCAGAATGGTGTAAATAACGCCGTTATTGACGACGTTATTATTCTCGTAATTTCCTATTGTCGTATAAACATCTTTTACGTCAGGTTGCTTTTTTAAATATTCCTCAGCCTTTTGATAGACTTTGTCTGTGGCCTGAATGGAAGTTCCAACGGGAGTCTCAATCGAGAGCAAGAAAAGAGATTGGTCCTGTGCGGGTATTAGTTCTCGCCTGAGCAATGACATCAGAATGACCGATCCCGCAAAAATAGCGATCGCGACCAAGAAGACTTTGTTTCTATTTGCCAAGCACCATTCGAGCGAGTGTCGGTATTTCTCAGATAAATATTCCATACCAGCATCGACCGTTTTAAGCAGAAAATTAGGGTTTTCCTTCTTTCCTGAGCTCATAAACCGAGCACATCGCATGGGTGTCAGAGTCAACGCTTCCAGTAGGGAGAGAAAAACTGCGGCTGTTACCGTAATTCCATATTGATAGAAGAATCTGCCAACCACTCCTTGCATAAAGACTACCGGAATAAAAATCGCCGCAATCGCCATGGTGGTTGCTATCGCGGCAAAGGTAATTTCGTTGGATCCTTCCAACGCTGCCTGTCTTCGATTTTTGCCCATTTCATAATGGCGAACTATGTTTTCTAACATCATGATGGCATCGTCGACCACTATGCCGATCGCGAGACCCAGGCCGAGCAGAGTAAAGGTGTTGAGGGTAAAGCCAAAGAAATAGAGGACGCTAAAAGCCCCAACAATAGATGTTGGAATAGCTAATAGAACGTTAATCGTTGAAGATAGGGACCCCAAAAAGAAAATACAAACCACGGAGGTTAGTATTGCTGCAAGAATCAGGGTCATATTCAATTCTTTAACGGAGTCCTTAATATACTGAGTGGTATCGAGTTCAACTGCGACGTGATAGCCCGGCAATAGAGTGGATTGAACCTGCTGGACCTTTTGTCTAACTTGATTACCTACTTCTACCGCATTGGCGCCGTGCTGTTTCACTATTCCGAGTCCGACGGCGGTTTTTCCGTTATAGCGAGAAATCTGTCTAAGATCGGAAATTCCCTCTTCGATTCGAGCTACCTGATTCAGCGTAATCGGATAGTAGTTTGGACCTCCACTGCGAGTATTGATCCGGATATTTCCAAAATCTTTTGCAGTCCTCGCTTCTCCCAGAACTCGAATATTCGTTTCGGTTAGGAGAGATTCAATTCGACCCGCCGGTTGTTCTATTTGTTCGGCTTGGATTGCACTAAAGATATCGCTGGAGGTGAGATTAAAATGATAGAGCTTCTGTCGATCTACCCAGACCCTGAGATTAGGTTCGACATAGCCCGCAAAAGTGACATTTCCAACTCCGGATAAGGTGGAAAGCTGATCTTTAATGGTGTTTCGAGCATAGATCATTTGTTTGTACAGGGCGACGCCTTCGTCGGCGGTGACCATAACCCAGAGAATAGGCTGATCTTCCGGATTGGTTTTTGTAATAACGGGAGGATAGAGTGCAGTAGGCAGATAGTTGGAGGATTGCTGAATTCTGTTTTGGACCTCTTGGAGAGCAACATTAATATTGTGATTGAGCGCAAATTCACAGGTTACGTTGGCAATTCCCTCACTCACGCTAGAGGTTACTCGTTTGAGGCCTTCAATCCCCATCACGGCGTCTTCGACAATATCCACCACGTCGACTTCCATGACTTCGGGAGCGGCATTGTCGAGGCGCAATCCGATATTCACGACAGGAAAATCCACATCTGGCATCTGACTAATGCCCATTCTTTGTACTGAAATGGCGCCAAACAAAATCAATCCCAGCATGAGCATCCAAGCAAAAACCGGGTTGCGAATGGAGGTTTCAGAAATACTCATACTTTATTCCTTTAGGGCTGTGGCTATTTCCGAGCGTTTTCCAGTGGCTGCTTGTAATTTTGCCGCATCGAGCTGCACGATCATACGCTGGTGATCGAGTTGCCGTTGAGCATCTTGAAAAGTATTCACTGCGGTTAAAACATCCAGATTGGTAACAAGACCATTGCGGTAGTACCGAACTTCAGTCTCGTAATTCTTTTTGGAAATTTCCACGAGTTCGGTTAGTTTGGAAATCTGTTGGCGATCCGCATTGAGTTGGTTATGAAACATCCGAATTTCTTCTTCACCAAGGCGTCTGGCCTGGGAGAGGAGTTGACTATATTGGCGCGCCACAGACGTAGCCTGACGAACTTGGGATTGAACAATTCCACCTTGAAAGAGAGGTACTGAAAGCATGATCTGTGCGTCCCAATGAACCGTGCTGACAACACCGGGTCGATCAAAGTAATAATCGCCGATCAGGTCTATATTGGGTAGGTGCTGACCCCATGCAAGGGGAACGCCTTCATCAAATGCCTGAACGTTCCCAAGTGCTAGCTGAACGTCAGGGCGGTTGTCGACTTCCTTAAGAAGAGTTTGAATATTAGGAATGTCGGTGTAGAGAGGTTCGGTGTCACGAAGATTTTCGGCATTATTCAGAAAGGTATCGCGATTCCAGCCAGTCAAGTAGGCGAGGACGTCTTTGGCTACTTCCAGTTGCCCTATGGAATTTTCTAAATTGACTCGGAGGCTTGTCACATTTGACTTGAATGTAAGCACATCAGTCAGTTGTGATCGTCCAATTTTATAGAAGCCTTGAAGCTCTTTCAGACGTGTTTCATTAATTTCAATTTCCTTTTTGTAATTTGCGACATCCCATTTATAGGCGAGTACATTATAATAGGCAGTCGACAAATCATAAAAGAGCTGTTTGGCGGCGGCCAAAACTGCCTGCTTTTGCATACCCACCAGGTATTTTTTCTGTCTGAGTGCGGCTAAGTCTCTGAGTCCGCGAAAGAGGGGTTGATCGGCAGTTAATTTTACCGTGTTTTGGGTTGAAGGAGAGATGCTGGTTCCGATAGGCGCTGATGGCTGTGGCTGATTGAGAAAATTCCAGCTTCCTGTGATTGTTGGCATTACTGCGCCGATCGCCTGGCTTTGACCTTCATGGTTCTGGACAAGGAGTTCTTGCTGAACCGCCACCGTTTCACTGCGATTGAGTGCAGCGAAGTAGGCGTCTCTTAGAGATCTTGGTAGAGTCTGAGGAGCTTGAGAAGTCTGGGACGTTCCGGCGGAACTGCTATCGACATGAGCCTTTATGACTAGACTTATGTCTGGTGAATCCTCATCTGGCGCTTTTGCCCAGGCGGGAGTTAATCCCATTGTCCATGCGATAGAAAAAAAAGCCGTTCCGATTGCCAGCAATACATATTTTGTTCTTAAGTTCATTGGAATAGGGTACCTAAAATTTGTAGGCCTCTTGATAAAGTTTGTTTGTTTTCGCTATCTAGCTTACTGACTAGATCCGTAAATATGGACAAAACTTCCTCATAAGTATTCTGGTAAACCGCTTGCCCTTTGCTAGTTAGGGTTAGGCGAACTTCTCTGCGATCGTGTCTTATCTTGGTAGATCGACCTTCTAATTGAAGCTCCAATGGTGAAACTGAAAGACGTTTGATAAGGCCTTTACGAATTAAATGACGTACCATTCGAGTCATACTGGGTGGGCTAACTCCAATCCATTCCGCCAGTTCTTTATTAGTGGCGATCGAGAGAGAAAGTCTAACCAGGATACGAAACTGCGGTACTGTTAAATCAGCCATGGCTGCGCGAGCCGAGGTGCGCATTTCTGTTCTGATGCGGCGCATTGTTGTTGGTACAGTCTTCAGAATCAACTTCGCGCAATTCAGATCGCTCATGGTTACTAGTATAACCAAATAATTAACATTGTTAACTAATTTTTTTTAAAGAACTCCCGCCTAGAGGCAGGAGATTCTTTGCAGGTAGGGAAAATTCCATTTATAAAGGCTCGCTCGACCTCCCCGTAAACGGGGAGGTCGAGCGAGCCATCCTGTTCAAAATCTCAGAAGATTTGAAGCTCGTTTAGGGTAGGCTGTGAGCGACGCTAATGATTTTGGCGAGGAGAGTCGACCGCATTCCTATAGTTGTTGCCGAGCGAAAAACATCTTGTTAATTTACATTGTATTTATATATTATTTATTAATATATGAAGTGTAATCGGGACGGTTGTTGCGGTGGCGGTGAATTTCAAATTAAAGATCTCCCGCCTAAAGGCGGGAGATTCTTTTCAGGTAAGGACAGCGACCACGTGTCGCTGTACACCTTCTATAAAGGCTCGCTCGACCTCCCCATAAACGGGGAGGATTGCGCGAGCCATCCTGTTCAAAATTCTCCAGCAAAATGGTATTTACTCGCGGCGTTATTTTTAGGATTAGTACTAGTAACATTGTCTCGAGCGGCGATAGCAGCGCCTACTGTCTGGTGGGGAAATCTTACCATCGGTAGTGCAGGATTGAAATCTCCCACGACAGAGCAGTTAAGACGGTTACATAGACATAGGATAATTAAAATCAAACCAAATTTTTTAAGTATCATTAGGAAGAATGAGGAACTTCGAAAAATAGGCCTTCCACAAATTAATCTCGGCAGCGCCGGGACACCTGATTCCGAATTTGAAACCGAAAATTCGACTTCGGTACAGGTTGGCGATCCGGTAGGAGATCAACCATCGGATGATGGTACGTTTGCAGGAGCTAGCTCCGGTACAACGGTCACTTCTGGAACTGGAATTCAGGCGGATGGCGGCGCGATTCCGTCGAGTGTGGACAATAGCCTGCTTCCATCGGCGCCTCCCATTGCGAATCAAGGTTCGGAATCGTCGTGTGTTGGATTTTCTACGACTTACTATCAAGGTAGTCATGAACTTTGTTTAGCGAGAGGGTGTAATAATAAAACGTCGAGTGTCACTATTCTGTCCCCAAAATGGACTTACAATATGACTAACTCCGGAAAAGATTCGGGGGCTGCTTTTACTGACGCCTATTCGCTCCTTCAAAATAATGGTGCAGCGACCTGGAATCAGTTCCCGTACGTAAATGGAGATTATTTAAGTTGGGATTTAAACACCGCTGATTGGATTTCAGCACTCAGCTACCGAATGAATCCTGTACAGTATTTAAATGGCTTAGATGGTCCAACGGGATTGGCTGCCGCAAAACAAACGTTGGCCAACGGTCACGTTTTGGTTTTTGGCACTTATGTCTATTCCTGGGTCTATACATCGATCAAGACGGATCGTAGCGCTGCCTCGAACCCCTACGTAGGCCAGTGGGCGATGACCTACGTCAATGGCACCAGCGGTGGTCATGCCATGACGATTGTCGGATACGACGATACAGTCTGGGTAGACTTGAATAATAATGGTGTAGTGGATGACGGCGAGAAAGGTGCTTTTAAGGTTGCAAATTCCTGGGGAAATACCTGGGCAAATTCCGGCTTTATCTGGGTTTCGTATGATGCGTTGAAAGCTACCTCTGCAGTGACTAATGGTCCAGCATCCTACGCACGCCAACCTGCTATTTGGAATGCGACTGTTTATTCAATGACAGCGAAGGCTTCTTATTCGCCGAGACTTGTTGCTCAGTTCACTGTAAGGAGTTCAGCTCGAAACCAGATGTCACTAGCAACTGGTATGTCTGCTCCAAATGCGACGTCACCGACTTCCACTGAGGGCAACGGAGCCCTGAATTACAAAGGGGGAGCCTACGCCTTTGATGGATCTACCACTGCCATTGACGGGACTTTTGTATTAGATATGTCTGATCTCATTCCTACGGCGACTCAGAACATGAATTACTACGTTAGTTTCGCAAACTATTCGAGGAGCTATCCCCTCACTGTGGAATCGGTAAAATTGACCAATTTGGCACTTAACCAAGATATTTTGCCTAGCTCGTTCAATCCATTCAGTGTGGGCTCCGGATCGAACAGTGTTTCCATTCCGTACACCTATACGGATGGTACAACACTTGTTGATACAACCCCTCCCACTGCGCCTTCGAATCTCACTGCTTCAGTGGTGCCGGGAATGCGCTTTACAAGTGCAGTTAGTTTAAATTGGAGTTCTTCTACAGATAATGTGGGAGTTTCCGCCTACTACATCTATCGAAATGGTGTTTATCTAGACGGTGTCTGGGGTTCCACTACGACCTATACGGATAATAATGTTGTTAGCGGCGGTGGAAACTATACATACGTTATTTATGCTCAAGATTCTGCTGGCAATTGGTCCCAACCGAGCAATAGTGCGAGCGTTAGCCGGTAGGGACGAACGTTTAGTGCTACGATGTTTCGCCAGGTGGATTCTATAATTCGTCTTTGATTGCTGACGGCCACGTCTTTTTCATCCAAGAGTTATCGAAAAATTTCAAAACTGCTTTTGCTGCATCCTGAATCTCCGAACGATCCGAGCGAAGTAAGTTCTGAAGAAGCCCTATGACTTCCGGAGTGTAGAAATTCGTGAGAGCGCGAATAGCTGTGTCGCGAATGGATATCGCAGTATCTTCAGAAAGAGCGATTCTCTTGATAGCAGAGAAAGCTTCCGGATTTGCTGTTTTTCCCAGACTCCGGATGGCTTGCTCGCGGATCAATTCGGAATAGCTTTCTTCAGCCATACGGGCGAGGAACTCTGTAGCCCGCGAATTTTTGGATTCGCCTAAAATACCAAGTAGAATGATCGCATCGTTCTCAGAAGCCGCTAGAATCTGATTCTGAATATATTTGATCAGGTTCTCCGAAATGTAGGGAACCACCAATCCATAGCTATTGAAATCATCATAGAACCGATTGTGAAAAGCAATCAAATAAGAATACGCCGCTTCAAGATCTTTCGAACCAGAAGCAAGCTTAGGCTCTTTTGGATTATTTGCCTGATTATTTATTTGATAATTTGGTTCAGAACCCAGCAGTGACACGCGAAATTTGATCAGTATCTGATATAGCGAATTGACCATATTCGTAAATGATCCTACGGGTGATTTTTGGATACTCTGTATGAGTTCGCTCGAGGATAACGTCTCCGGATTACGTATGGAGAGTTTGCGCAGGTTTTCAATGATTTCTCTGGATTGAAAAAGTTTTGAAAGTTCGGTGGCGTTAAAAGCCATTCGCGATGGATCAAAGTTCAGCACTTCTTGGAGATAGTCGAGGAGAATTTTCGAAGCTGGTAACGCCTGATCCTCTGAAGCGGAACCTAGTATTCGGATCGCCATAGTCGACTCTTCGATATTGTTCCCGCGAAGAATGTTCTTTAAAGACTCAAGGGGCAGTACCTCCCGAAATACGGGAGCTAGTCCTGATTCCGAGTCATAAAAGTCGTGATAATTCTCTCCACTGAAAGCGATAAAAGTAGATGGGTTCAAGCTAAACTTTTGCCTAATTTCGTCGGGGAGCAGATCCCGGAAGAACATGAGTGAGGTAAGGACTTCATCGAAGACGTAAGATATTCCGGGGTGTTCTGCGTCTGATGCTACCCAAACCTGTACTTTTATTCGAGGATCATGGGTCGCTGTAAATTTATCTCGTATCAGATGCATCGGAAATCCAAAGCAGGCTTCGATAAAAAGCGTTACTTCAATTTTTTGATGAGGATGGCCGGAAAGTAAATTTGTTATCTGACGATAGAGGTAATCCACAAGATCACGATAAAAGAAGGGATTAGAATCCTTGTCCACCATGTACTGTCCATGTCCGTGGGCATTGAAATAGAAAAAGAGCTTTGCGGTTTTTTCCGTGCCAGGTTCTGAAAGGTCGCTATTTGCGAGAGAAAACGCTCCGTCCATTGCTTCCAATAGAGCCTCTCGCGTTGGTTTCGCCGCAACTATATGTCGATTATTCGCTACCTTGAAAGGATTTCCGTTAGAGCTATCAAATAGTTTGACTCGCCTTGGGCCCATCGCTGTAGATATTGGACTCCAACTGACTGCAATGGGTCCCAAGACGGCGTTTTCTTCAATGGCTTTTTCAATTTGGGTTTTGTTTGGTTCTTCAAAGACCTTCCGAATCGCCGCGGCATGGGTTTGGGTGGGAGAGACGACCACGACGGTCATTTGGACGAGGAGGCCCGCAAGAACTAACCTATGTATGAAATTTTTCATAGCAAAAGCTATATCATGGGAGTGGTTCGAATTAAATAAAATATAAATATAAATTATTTTAGTTAATTACTTCCCTTAACTATGTAGTTTGAAGCCTATAATTGCGCCACTAGTTGGATCGACTCAGATGACTCGTCAAAGTCGTCAGCGAAAGAAGTTGCAATCCGAGGCGGCGTCCCGTATGACACCTAGGAAAAGAAAGAAATCCAAAGTGAATCCAACCACACATTTTATCCTCACAGTCTGCCAGGTCGGTGCCGAAACAGCCCTTAAGAAGGAAATGCTCCGGGATTATCCTCAGTTCCGCTTTGCCTTCTCGCGCCCAGGATTTGTTACATTTAAGAACATCGCTGGAACAGTTCCGCTCGATCTGACATTGCATACAGTCTTTGCGCAGGCTTATGGAGCCTCTTTCGGGATGTTAAAATCCACCGATGTTTCCGAAATCAGCAAAGTCATAGAACTGGCCACACAGCTTAAGAATGCCTACCCAGAAAAAAAGCTCCGTCTCCATGCCTGGCAACGCCGTTTTTATCTGCCGGGTGACGAACCGCCGGGATTTAAGGATAACGAACTGCTTGGTGGTATTGAAAAAAAAATCCGTGAGGCTAGCAATGCGCTTTTCGAAGTGGATCCGCTTTCACAAATCGGAGACATTGTTCTACAAGTTGTTGCGGTCGATCCGGATCAGTTTGCACTCGGTGCTTTTATGCACTCCAATTCGCATTCACCCTGGCCCGGCGGAAAATCAAAAATCTCTTTTCCCCAAGAAGCACCATCTCGCGCTTACTTAAAATTAGAGGAAGCTCTCCTTTGGTCTAAAGCACCTCTTAAACCTGGCGATGTTGCCGTAGAAATTGGAAGTGCTCCCGGTGGCGCGAGCTACGCGTTGCTCAAGCGTGGACTCAAAGTCGTCGGAATAGATCCGCGGCCGATGGAACCGATAGTTGTACGTAACCCGCAGTTTACTCACATCCGAAAACCCGTTGCCCAGGTACTTCGGGAAGAGTTGCCTCACTCAGTCCAGTGGCTGCTTCTCGACATGAACGTGGCACCGAATATTGCCCTTTATTCTGTAGATCGCTTGGCTTCGCGGATGAAAGATTCTTTAGTCGGGGCGATTCTCACCGTTAAATTTACCGACTGGCGCTTTGCAAACGAAATCCCCTCAATGATTGACCATGTGAGATCCATGGGATTTTCGCGAGTGAAGGCGGTCCAGCTCTCCCAGCATAGGCAAGAAATTCTGATTTACGGCCTCAGCCGCCGTGGCACCACATTTGGTAAGGTCACACGCTAAGGCGGAAAGCCCAACGCTAATTTCAAAGCGCGGTATTCTTCATGTACTGAATCATCGGGGCTGCCGCCAGTGTCGGGCCTCCGAGCTTTTCTAATCACGAGTGGTGGTTCCTTCCACGTCTGGTCCCGAAACGATTCCGGAAGATGATCCGATCTCATCATTCCGAATAAGGAAAGTAGGGGAGGTTCACCTTCTTTGAAGACGATGGGTCGAGAGCGAACAATGGTGAGTTGTGCTTCTCGCGCCGCCGCTTCTACACGCTTGAGCTGGCTTTCCTGCGCGATCGGAAAAATTATGGAAAAAAATCCGCCGAGGTTCAAATGCTCAGAAGCCACGCGACAGTAATCCACAACAGAGCCGCGCAGTTCAAAACGACATGCGATTTTCTGTGGATGGTCTCCCTCGATCCCGGACCCAATCGGAAAATAGGGTGGACTACCCATGATTAAATCAAATTTTTCGTCTGGACGAATCAGGTTTGGATCCCGCAAATCCCCGTGGCGAATTTCGTAGCGATCTTCCAATTCGTTGTACTGACAAGAGCGCCTGGCCAGCGCAACGCTGGTCTCTTGTGCCTCAACCGTCACGAAACGTGCACCGTGAAGCCGCCACGCTGCCAGCATTCCGACTGCGCCAATCCCACTGCCGAGATCAAGCACCGTACGTGGACAGGGGCACCAGGTAGTTCCGTACCAGGCTACCAAAAAATCATCTGTTGAAAAGCGATGCCCTTTCTCCAGCTGAAAAATCCGATAGTGCCCGCACAACGCGTCCAGTGTTTCACCTGGACGAGCTAGGTCTTTCGCTTTAGATTTTGGAATAATAGGGCCGGGTTTTGCCCAGCCCTTAAAGTAATTCTCGTCCATCTATCATTTATGGCAAAACTATTGTGGCAAAGCTATCTCTACCGAATTGGGAATTGATTGATCGCTTTCGGGAGGGCTCTGATCCGTCAGATAGTCCATAATATCGCTGTTTAGGAATATGTTTTTGAAGTCTTGCTTCTCTTTTTTGCAATTCCATGGAACATTTCCGCAGTCCTCATAGATTCCAATCTCTGCCCCGAGTGCACGTTTTTGAGTGGTCTTTATATATAGATAAGCCTGAGGGCTGTAAGGAAGATTAAAGAGATCTATAACTTGCTTTGCAGTCCATTTTCCGAGTTCTTGATTTGCTCTTCCGATCGCTCGACCAGCCCTAGTTGCAGTGTAATCTCTGATGATACCAGCAGTGGTTCTAACAAAGAACATCTTGATTCCCTTAAGGGTGCTGTTATTGACGTCGGTGGAGGTGAAGGTTCTCCATGGGTCTTTGAATTGATCCCACCCAAAATTAGGAAAATGGGAGTGCAAGAAGTCTCCGAAAAAGAAATCAAATGATTTGAAAAGAATCATGTTTATACCGAAAACAGCCCAATCCCCATTGGCTCGAGTCCCGATATTCTTAAATTCGTTCATATCGTAGGATTTGTCGCCAGCAAAAACAGCTAAGCTCCCTTGGGTAAAGTATGGCATTTCGGCTAAACTGTGTTTCGCAGTAAATTCTCTGAGCCCTTCAGGATCTTGCGAACAACCGCGACCGGTTTTTGTCAACATATCCAAGTTGTCTGCGAGCTGAAATAAAGGAGTTACGGTTTCCTTGTCTAGAGCCCAAGCTAAAGGCATTTTTGTCCAAGAATTGAATAAATCTCGCAGCTCAGACAGCGATTGGCACCCGAACTTTGCATCGCCGAGCACCGGACTGATCATGGCTACCTTATCCATTTTGAACTCATTACCATATTCATAGGCAACCTTAGATAACGGGAGTGTGCCCATGCCATATCCAACGCCGAAGAGCTGTTTTTTGGGATTCTTAGAATCATTATAGCCAGATACTTCTAAGACTTTTTTCATGACGTCGTAGGAATGCTGAGAGACCGCATCTAAACCCTGCTGGCAACAGGCCGCTTGAAAACCAGTGACGTTGATCCCCTCGGGACCACAAGCCTGCTTTTTTGAATTGGTATATTTCACTTGAATGGTTCGATACCCATTCTGCTCTGTAAGCTTATCAACCAAGTTCTTCGTGTCCGGCAAGTGCAGATCTTCAAAATACAGAGTGGTTGGATTGTCACCGAAAACTACCACATATGTCTCTGCGCCATCCTGAGAAAGAGGGGCCAGCGATTTGTTAATCTTGATCTCGATGGGTGCGCTATTTTCGCCGCATTTCAATTTAAACTTTTTTGTAATAACCGGAAAACTTGGGATCAAGCCGGCTTCGGGCTGTTTTACAGTACCTGCTTCAGTCACAGGGGCTGCGCTGCCGGAAGTCTCTCCATTAGCGACGGTGCCAGTCAGGTCACCAGTACGCTGAGGTTGTTTAGAATTCTGAATACCGGTTTCTGTACCAGCCGGAGGAGTCTCGTTGTCTGAAGAAGGACATCCCATGAGACTGAAACAGAATAATCCGGTGATAAATATATGCAGTAACCGCAAGGTGTGCAATCGCCCTAACCCTATAGAAAACCGTGCTACTTTCATTTTAATCCTACCTGCCGCCCCTATTTTTATTGTTTGATGGTGTTCATCAATAGCCGTCTGAAGAACGTTAAGTGTCGTTACATAAAGTGACACTTAATGTCAACATTTAGTAGGAAGTATCCGATGACTTTTTGATAGGCATCGCGTTGTAATATAAGACTAAGTTTTTGGCAGGTGTGGCGTAGAAACTATAACGCACTGAATATCAAGAAGTTATCGGATACCTTAGCAATGGCTTATTGTGCACCCGTTGCTTGGCCGGTACTTGGTCCGCCTTGTTCAGCAGAAGATACCGGTTTCATCTTACTGTCAGTGATTGCCATAGAGGCAGCATTATTGGGACCCGCCGTTTGACAATTGGTATCGCTTGGATTGGTAGGTAAAATTCCAGTTCCTAGAGTACCGTTTGGCCCATTAACAGGGTTCGGACTTAAGGCACTTCCGGCGGGAAGAGGTGGATTGCACGGTAATAGCGTGCTGAGGGTAGAGCTGCGTCTTCTGGTCGCGCCGTCATGTACGACGAGAATTTTTTCACTAGGCAGTGTGGTGGGGGCTGCCCCGGCTGCCGTTGCAGCGGAAGTCTTTGTGAGACTTGGGCCCATGAGGCTTGTGTTCATCATCATTGAACTACCTAAGGCCATATTATAGCCGCCAAGGGCTCCACCACCCATCATCATTGCAGGGTTAGTCATCATTGCAGGGTTAGTCATCATTGCAGGGTTTGACATCATCGCTGGGTTATTCATCATCATTGCAGGGTTAGTCATCATCGCTGGGTTATTCATCATCATTGCCGGGTTAGTCATCATGGCTGGATTATTCATCATCATCGCCGGGTTATTCATCATAGTGTTGCCCAAGCCGCCGAAACCATAAGAAGTGCCCATCCCGCCCATTCCGTAACCGGCCATACCAATAGAAGCCGCCATTGCACCTGCACCACCCTGATAAGCGGGTTGTGCATTAGATTGGGAACCGTCGCCACCACCTGTACTAGATGTACTAGCTCCCAACAGTTTGTTGTCGGAGCTCAATTTTCCGGCGGGTGTTGGGTCGTTTGCAGGGGCGCTGTTGGGGGAGTAATTAGATTTATCTGAAGCCAAAGCCGAGCCAAACGGAATTGCGGTTAGTAGAATTAGCGTGATTGCACATCTGGCCGTCGTTCCCAAACCTTTGGGCCGTGTCAAAGCCGACATGGGATAACTTTTCACTTTCCTATAGAAAGTCAGGATCTTCACCTTCATTGACACAATTGTCTCATTTTATTCAAATAAGCACAAATTTTACAATAATAGCAGGATATTATCTTAATTTAGTGTAATAATTTCGTGTGGTTAAGTTTTGCGCTGCAGCTGGCAAAGAGTGAAAGTCCGCTCAAAGCAAAATGCGCTTTAAATCTGACCGAATGCCTTCGATAAAAAGCCGTTCTGTCGGTTTTGAGAGAAAGTCCACTCCTGAGAACATGTGAATAGAAAAATCGCCGTCGGCCTGGGTCCGCCACGCATCAAAGTCAGCTTCCCCTACTTCGAGATCATGTAGGCCACCAAAAATTGAGATGGGAATTTTGAGTGGTGGTTCTGAAGAATATCGGTAATTGTCGATAATGAACGGATCGCGGGGTTCCAGCTGCGGGGCGCGCTGGCCGGAAAAGAAAAGATAATAGGGCAGGGGACTGCCGGATTTTCTTAGGCAGCGCGAAAGCTCAAATCCAACTAAGGCTCCGAAGCGATGTCCAAAAAAAGCAAACGGTTTTTCAGAAAGTACCGGTGTGAGGGCCGCGGCAAGGGACTCGACCCAGAGTTTTAACTTCACATAGGGCGGGGCATTGATCCGGTCCTGCGGAATTCCAGCCTCGATTGAGGCTGTTTTTGCAGGATTTTGAACAGGACCAATGGCGCGAATCAATTGTTCCCGCTCAGGAACCTGAACCGGGCAAACCTCAATCAGTGGTGAGAGCTTGTCCTGCCAGCCGCGAAAGAGCGGATTTGCTGTATCTCCAAGATGGTGAAAACAGAATAGCCTTAAACGGGATTTGAAGTCGGTTTTTGGGGGGGTTCTGAGAATTTGAAACTGCTTTTTTTGCTCGTCCATTTCGCTTGAGAATAGTATATCCAGAAGTTTCTGAATCTTATATTAAAAAAATATCAAAAATACCAAAAAAAAGAAAAACTTACACCAAAAAACAAAAATTATTTCCTCATCTGGTTCTTCATCTAGCGGTCGACTTAAGTCGATTTAAAATGACTACCAAATTCAAATTCCAGACGATTCTTATTCGATTTGGGATTTTTAGCAAGAAGTTCGTAGATTTATTAGCGGAATTGATTTTATAGCCGATTGGTGATATATTCCTCCGTTAACCGATTGCTCGCACGCTGATCAGTTAATTTAGTCGTCTCGTTTCAGTGGTCTAGTAGTCACGATCGTTCAGATTCCAGAGTCGGCCGAAGTCGGTAGAAGTAGGAAGTATGAATTTCGCGACGTTTGCTTTTATTGTAATGACCGTTTTCTGGGGAATGACCTTTCCTCTAATTAGAGTTGCCGTGCAAACGGTTAGTCCTTCCCAGTTCGTCTTTTATCGATTTGGAATTGCACTTCTTCTGATGGTTCCCGTTATTATTTTTAAGCTCCGTAAAGCCACGATCCCGCGTGGTTTCGGCCAGTTGGTTATAGTTGGATTAATTTTAGGCGTAATCAACTGGGTAAGTCTTCAATCTCAGACGATCGGTCTCCAGTACGTTGAGTCTGGAAGGGCTGCGTTTTTGACTGGAACCTATGTCGTTCTGGTTCCGTTTTTGTCGTATTTGTTTGGTCTGGGGTCGGCTAAACCCATCGACTATTTTGCAGCGCTGGGAGCACTTTGTGGTTTGTTTATTTTTGCGGATCCTTCGACCCAAGGGTTTTGCGAAGGTGATCTTTGGATTCTCCTCTGCGCGTTCATGTACGCCGTCTATATCGTCGTCCTGCAGAAATGGGTTACGAACGATGCGGATCCGACAATGCTCGCATTTTTTCAGCTTGTGGGTTTGTTTGCTGGTTCCGGTGCGTGTGTACTAGTCCGTTCTGAAACATTTGTTCCGCTCAATTTGGCCGCCCTCGCAGGAATTCTCTTTTGTGGAATTTTTGCGACCATAGGAACTACTTGGATTCAGGCAAGGTACCAGCGTGAAACCACGCCTGAACGTGTCGCTCTGATCTTTTCGTTGGAACCGGTCTTTGCAGCTGCTTTTGGGTACTTGATGTTAGGTGAACAATTGAGCTTAAGAGCCATGTTAGGCTGTGCTGTTATTCTCGGCTCAATCGCGAGCGCCGAATACTTAAAGAACGCGCAGTCTAAAGCCGGACATTCCTTGCAGCAATCTCAAACTCAGTAACCGTAATCTTTACAGTACCTTCAAATTCCCTTATAACCGTCAAAATAGCGTTGGAATCATTCAGTAAGGAGTCAGAGAAGTGCATTGGAAGGCCCTATTTCATACCAAAAGTATTCAGCAAATTAATCAGGACGTCTCCATTCATAAAAATCGAGATGGCGAACTTCCCAAGGTTCTGGGTGTGTGGGATCTGACGTCTCTTGGGATCGCTGCCATCATTGGTGCGGGAATTTTCTCCACTATCGGAAATGCAGCCTTTTACGGCGGACCAGCGGTCATATTCTTATTTGTCTTTACTGGCATTGCTTGCGGATTTTCAGCGCTTTGTTACGCTGAATTTGCTTCGGCGATTCCGATTGCTGGTTCAGCTTATACTTATGCCTACGCCACATTTGGAGAACTACTAGCCTGGATTATTGGATGGGATCTACTGATGGAATATGCCATCAGCAATATTGTCGTAGCAATATCCTGGAGCGAATATCTCCTCAATCTCATCGCACGTTACGGAATCACGGTGCCAAGATATTTTGCCATGGATTTTATGAGCGCTTACCGTGGGCATCAGCAAGTCTCCGGTTTGCTGGAACAAGGACAAAGCCTCTCGGCAATTGCAACTAGTTCAGGCTCTCAATCTCATCTGGTTCAGGCTTACCAGGCCTGGCTGGACGCGCCTCGCTTATTGGGGCTACCGATAATTTGTAATTTGCCTGTGCTGGGAATAACTGCCTTGATTACCTGGATTACCTATGTAGGAATTCGAGAATCAAAGAAGACTTCTAATGTACTAGTGGTTTTGAAGATCGCGGCTATTCTCATGGTCATTTTTGTCGGAGCTTTTTTTATCAACCCAGGTAACTGGGTTCCTTTTGCGCCGAATGGATTTGGCGGTGTGCTTCGGGGGGTTTCGTCCGTATTTTTTGCCTATATCGGCTTTGATGCGATTTCGACAACTGCTGAAGAATGTAAGAATCCGCAAAAAGACCTACCACGTGGAATGCTATATTCGCTTGTGATTTGCACAATTCTATACATTACCGTCGCTCTTGTTTTAACAGGAATGGTGAATTACCAAAAACTCGCCGTGGGCGATCCGCTGGCCTATGTTTTTGGTCCAGAAGGTGTGAATATGCCATTCTTTTCTGGACTGGTTGCAGTTATCGGAGTGGTGACCATGGCGACGGTTTTACTGGTTTTTCAGATTGGCCAGCCTCGTATCTGGATGGCTATGAGCCGTGACGGATTGCTCCCGCCCATTTTCTCAGCCATCCATCCAAAGTACAAAACGCCATGGTTTTCAACCATATTAACGGGTTTATTCGTCGCTGTACCTTCTTTATTCATGAATCTTACGGAAGTGGCGGACCTGACTAGTATCGGAACTTTGTTCGCGTTTGCTATTGTGTGCACGGGCGTTCTGCTACTCAAAAATGGGACCATTTCTAACGGCGGTGCCAATGGTAATGGCCGCACGAAGAAATATAAAATTCCTCACATTAATTCGAAATTTATTTTTCCCGGAATTGTCGCAGCAGGCTTAGCGGCGGTGTATTGTTTTAATCCGGACGCGATTTTTAACTTCTTAGCCTTCAAAGACCACCATCAGATCCCTATGATGGTCTTCTGTGCTGAAGTGGTGCTCTTATGTTACCTCTGTTTCAAAAAAAATCTGTCTTTGATACCAGTCCTGGGTCTGACATCTTGTAGCTACCTCATTACTGAACTGGGAATTACAAACTGGATCCGATTCGGAGTGTGGCTAGCTATCGGTTTAGTAATTTACTTTTTATACGGGTATAAACACAGTCGATTGAGGCAGGCATTGGAAGGCTCCCATACAAGCTAGTTGGGAGAACTAGTTTAAGCTAGATTTGTAGCAATCGAATCTGTTTATTATTATCCGAATTAGTTGAATCTTGCTTTAATTCTATATTAATTATTTACATTAATGTAAGACTCTTATATATTCCAAAGCTTAAATTGGAGACTTTTTATTATGAATTTTAAATTCCGTTTTTTGGCAGGCCTTTTATTCATTACATTTGTGGCAGGTTCCGCTAATGCTTCTGAAAATAACCTTCGTTCCCCAAGTTCTTCTAATGGTTCGAGCTCTATACCTCCAATCATTACTATTGAAGCCGTACCTTCGACCTCGGCCACAAACGTTCCAAGTCCGAAAGAAAAGTCCAAGAAACGCTGCCATCAATCCTGTTATGAAAGAACTAAAGGTCTTTTTAAAACTTGCTTCTACAGACTTTGGAAAATCGGTCATAAAAAGGAAAAGGACGACAAAGTAGATCAAGAAGCCGATATTGAGTCAGGATTAACAGGGAATTCCGCTAAAAATACTGACGTAAAACCAGCTAGAAAACCTGTGAATCTCTCAAGTTTTGGGAGCCGTAGCACTTACAGCAGTGCCTCGACCAGTAGTGCCTCGATATCGGCTCGTAATAGCTCAGCGCCGAATTACAGTGCTGCCGCGAATGCCACAGCAGCGGGGTTTAACGATTGCGATTTATCAAATGCGACAATGCCTTTATCGCTTACGGCTTTTAGTGTTCTAACGCCGACTCAACCGCGAGTTGATTTTAACAATAAAGAGTCATACTTTCCGTCTCAGATTACGTATATTGGAAACCCCTTGGGCTCGGGAGTTTCTAATACCATCTATACCACTGATCAACAAATTCCCGGTGCATTCGCTAGTCCTCCGGCACCGAGCTCCCAACAGCCAACGCTTCAGAACACGACCAGCGCCAACGGACAGATTCAATCGCGAGAAGAGCGGGAGAAAAAAGAGAAAGAAGCGCTAGCTGCGATATTAGCGAACAAAGTGAAGATAGTTAGACTTCAGATCGCTATTGAGGATGCAAAGAAGCGAGGAGAGAATACCGACGAGATGGTCGCGGAGTTGAATAGCCTTCTTAACCAGTAGGAACGAAGAAGACTTGGTCCTCTACAATCTATCGGCAGCCAAAGTAAGTAGAATCATTACTATATATATATTAGAAAGTAATTAGCATGAAAAGTGAAATCCGCTTTGTAAGTCTCCGAAGCTTCCAGGCTCTAGCGTTAGCAGGTGTAGTTTTAACGCTGGCAGTTCCGAGTGCGTTTGCCTCTGACGATTCGCCGAAGGTAGAGAGAGCGTGTTGTAACAAAAAATGTGTTCAAACTATGAAAGGTATGTACCGCAAGGGTGAAAAAATCGTGAGTGGTTTGATCAGCGGACTTACAAGCACTCTTAGAAATAAAAAAATGAAGGTCGACGAGTCTACCGAGGATTCTAGTGTAGGCGGAATACCACAAGGTCCTGCTTCGCATGTTCTTGACGTCGCAGCGAATTCTCTTTGTTATACACCAAGTACGATGCCTTTTTCGGGCGTGAGCCCATTCTTTCCGACTACTCCGAGCCCTATTTTTACTGCGTTGAGTGGTGGTAGGAATATAGTTCCAAATACTATGGCGAGAACAGTTGCTCAACCAGATCAGTATTCTGTTGATGAATTAGTAAATGTAATTATTCAAAACAATCAAGATTTGACTACGGGGATCAGTCAAGAAGAGCAGCTTCAGGATCGGCAGAATTACATTGTAAATGCTTTTGCTCAAGAGCAACCTACGGGCGTGCCTGTAATGAGAAGCAGATCAAAGGACCGATAAAATCGAATAAAGCTGCGCAGAACTGCACGCAAAGCTTGCTACATTCATAATCAAATCAATTAGTAGACTAGTTATTAGTCTATATGGTTTATTGAATTTAATCAGTTAAAAATAAAACTCTTTAGTTAACATGGAATAATTATTCCATCCTAACATTTACATAATCAAAATTATCAGGTAGCTATAGTGGCTCGGGGGAGGGCAAAAGGAGATGTTTGTTTATGAATTTTGGATCTAGATTATTTTCAGGTGCAATAATTATTTCTTCAATATGTAATGTTACTGTGGCTTCCGCGATGGAAACGACTTCTAAAAAGACTGATGATCCTGTGTCTAGTTCTTCATTCAGTTCTTTGAGAGGGCATCCTAGTGGAAAAATGCACAAACGCTGCAGCCTTTGTAAACCCGTAACTGATAAATTTTTGTCGGTCGCAGCCTGGACCCAGTACCAATACAACAAACGCTTTAATCCGAAAAAGAATGAAAGTTTATTGCCGACCACTGCGCCTGCTAGGTCTCAAGATCTAGAAATGGCTCTTAGCACGGTGCCGGGGTCTTCTAATTCCAGGCGAGGCGGGCCTTATGTATTTTCTCCTCCTTTAGGTACAGACTCGCCTACGGCTCTATCAGAAGCTGAAAATCCTTCGGCCGCGAGAGGCTCGCAGCGTGAAATTGGAGTCTTTAATGGATTTGATGGATCTTCCGGCGTTGGCGATGATTTCTTAGGTGGCAGCAGCAGTGCTTCTGCTGGTGACGGAGAAGAAGAGAATTCGATCCATAGGAGACGGGAGAGTGGATCATTTTCTCCTCTTTTGATGTCGTCAACTGGTAACAATAGCCCTGTTCCATGCACGTTAGGTGTACAAGATGCAAACACCGTTGTTCACTTCTCTTATCTAGATCAGCCGGTCCTTAGTGTAGGAGCTGGTTCATCTGCACAACAGCAGCCTGCGCTTGCTGTAGCAACAAGTGCGATGGGCCCAGTTTCTACCACAGCAGCTTCTCGTCCATCGGGAAGTGGTTCTGGCAACAGTGTGGGAACCAAAACAAATCTGGAAAATATGTTTGATCAGTTTGACGCGCTTTTGGCGTCTTCACCCCCAGGTTCGGGCTCATCTGCCCCGGTACAGGCAGGGATGTCAGGCGTTGGTCCTAGTAGGAATGATAAGATTGCCCATGGTCAGAAATTGCTTCAGCAGTTCCGGTCCACTCAGCCGTCGCAAGGTAGCTCTGCAGCGCCCAGTGTGAGAAGCTCCTCTACTTCTACTTCAGCAAGCAGCTCGAGTTTGGTATCGAGTTCGGTACTTAAACCCTTTCAGCCGACTTTATTGTTACCAAGCTGGCAGCAGCAGCTAGAACAGTAAAAAATGTCGCACCGAGGCGGTGGGCTCTAGCTTCCGCCTCGGTGCTTTAAAACCGGGAGGATTATGAAAACCAAGTCTCAGCTGTTTTCTGGATTGATTATTATATTTGGAATATTTGCCGTTACAACCGGTTCGGCTTCTGAAACTCCGAGAAAGAGTTTGTGCTCGCAGGTTTGCTGTAAGCGAGCAATAAAGCGTCTCACAAAAGCTGCGAGTGATTTCGTAGCTAGCTTCCAAGGAACTCCGACAACGATGTTGGATCTTGAGATGGAGGAGTTCACGATCGATCGTGAGAACGGTCTGAGAAGACGTCATCCGTCGCAGGTTCCTGGGACTCCCGATTACGGTATTCCTACTCCTTCTAGTTTTCAAACGGATACGGAAGCTGTTTCGCCCGCTCCTAGTATGAGCGCTCAATTCGGTGGTCAGGCTTATAATCTAGGTCCAGCTTCTTCAGTTACTACTGGTGATTGCGTTACCACTGCGGCAGGAGGAGATACGAGTCCATTTTTTACCAGATCGTTTCCGCTTCCAGTATTCCCATCCGATCAATAGAGCCAGTTTTCTCAGCGCTAATACCTGGGAACGCTAGTATCAACCTCGCGAGACCAGCGATCTATTCCGCCTTCTAGGTTTAAAAGCGTATTCGTAAATCCGGCGGATCGGAGCATTCCAATACAGTGTCGACTTCGGATGCCGTGGTGGCAGTAGACGACGATTTCTCGATCGTTTGGGATTTCATCGAGGCGATTTAAAATTTCGCCGAGTGGGATGAGCTTGGCCTTCAGATTCGCGATTTCATATTCCGAAGGTTCGCGGACATCCAGCAAAAGGGGAGGTCGGTCAGATTTAAGACGTAGATCGAGTTCTTTTGGCGAAATTCGTTCTTCCACAGGTTTATTTAAATCTCCTTTGCTCATTTGATAGCATAACGACTCGTCGTAGTCGACTAAGTCAAAAATCTCGGGTTTCAAGCCACAGATCTTGCAGAGGGGGTTTTTCTCGATCAGGAATTCACGGAAGTGCATTGCTAAAGCATCGTAGTGGAGGAGGCGTCCGATCAGAGGATCGCCCATTCCGGTAATCAGCTTAATTGCTTCCGTGGCTTGGATCATTCCGATCATGCCTGGTAAAACGCCGAGAACGCCAGCTTCCTGGCAGGGCGAAACCAGATCAGCTTTTGGCGGCTCGGGATAGAGACAGCGGTAGCATGGTCCTCCAGCTCCGCCCCCGCCAACTCCACGGTCTGATCGAAAAACCGTTGCACTTCCGGTAAATTGGAAGACACTTCCGTAGATGTGGATCTTTTTTTCCAGTACGCAATAGTCGTTAATTAAATAGCGAGTCGGAAAATTATCAGAGCCGTCGATAATAATATCGTAATAAAACAAAATTTGTTTTGAATTCGTTGCTGTTAGTCGTTCAGAATAGCATTTCACTTCGACCCACGGATTAAGATCGTGTATCCGCTCTCGGGCGGACTCCGCTTTCGCATGTCCGATTGTCGAATAGCCATGTATTATCTGTCTTTGCAGATTCGAACACTCAACCTGGTCATTGTCTACAATGCCGAGAGTTCCAACTCCAGCAGCTCCCAAGTACAACGCCGCGGAACTGCCAAGCCCGCCCGCACCCACGCAGAGAACGCGTGCGGCTTTGAGTTTTTTCTGGTTTTCAACGCCAAATTTTTTGATCAGGATATGTCTGGAATAATGTTGCAGTTCTTGAGCAGTGAGTTCCCACATTGTTTTTCCTATACGGGAGTCATACCGCAAACTGGAACCATAAATAACGTTTACGCCACTTTTCTTTTTGCTCCGGTCACTCCAACGCTTTCTCGCTCGGGCGGAACGGTTTTTCTGGTTCATCTTTGGAATATAAATCATGACCAGAATGGTTCGCGTGATAGCCAGCAATGAGGGCGCAACTAGTAAGCCCAAAATTCCAAACCACTGGCCGAGAATAAGCATGAGGATGATTAACGGTGTTTCAGGGAGTTGAACGCGCTCACGCATAATCACCGGAACCAAAATATGTCCCTCTATTTGCTGAATCAATAAAAAGGAGCCGACCACCCAGAAGATTTTGTCGGACTGAGTTCCCAAGGTGACAATCGAAGTCAAAACTAGAGCAGCGATAGGTCCAACGTAAGGGATAATATCTAATAGGGCGGTAAGCAATCCGAAGAGTAGCCAGTATTCGATTCCGATCACCCAAAACGCAGTCGTCATTATCACACCAACGCTGCTCATCACCAAAAGCTGTCCTTTGAACCACCGGCGCAGCGCTCCGGCGATTCCTACAAAAACCTCAGTAGCTCGCGGTCGCAAGTAAGCCGGGAAGAGGAGGATAAGGCCGCGAAAATAGGAGTTTGAGTTAATCGCCAGATAGATGGCAATTACGGTAACCAAGACCATAAAGACAACGAAAGTGACCCCGAGCTGCACGCCCTGAAACAGCGTTCCCAGGGCCGTTTGGGCTGAACTACCGAAATCAAATTTATTGATCTGGTCTAAGATCCAATGTTCGGTAGCCGCAAGAGTTTCCACCTTTGCCTTTAGAGTGGAGAAAATAGTAGGAGCCCGAGTAATCAGAGATTGAAATTGTTGGGAAACTAACCCAGCGAGAATATAAGAAAAGAGGGCAACGACACTGGTGCCCGAGATGAGTAGGAGAACTGCACCGACTCCTCTGGGAATGCGAAATTTCTCTTTCATTATGTCAATTGCGGGTGTGATCAGCACTCCTGCTCCGACGCCTACTAGTGCGGCTATGACAATCTGCCTAGCCGTATAAAGGAGGAGTCCGGCTGCAATCAGACTGAGTGTCCAGAAAATGAGTAGAAATACTTGACCGATCGGGCGATAATAGGCTCTTTGCATAACAATACCTTATGCAAAGCAATGAGTGTACCTGTCAACTCAACTTTGAGAGTTGACCAGTTTACTGACCCTTCATCTCTTTTTCGATCTGAGAAATTCGGCTGCGGCAGGAGGGAGCGAGCTCATTAAAGTGCTCTTCGAGGCATCCAATGAGGCCTTGTTCGATCGTTTTTTCGCCGCAAAATTCGTAAGCTGTCTCGGCACAGTCATTGATTGCTGCGTCAGAATTCTCGAGGGCTTTGAATTCTTTTAGGCAGGCTGGCGAGAGGTCTTTTCGATGCTTTTCGACACACTTTCCAAGTCCTTTGCCTAGAGTTTTGTCAGCGCAAAACGTGGAGAAGTCTTTTCCGCAACCTTCCTTCGTTTGGGATTTTGGACTTGCCAAGGATGAAGCTCCGGAAAGAGCGAATAGAGTTAGTGCAAGTAGAGGTAGGAGGCGGCGAATAGTCAACGTTAGCATAGCTCTATTTTATACTCGCCGTTTCTTTTGAGGCAAGGCTATTCTTGACAGCCAAGTTTGGCCTGATTCTGGAATAGCTAGGTCCAGGAGGAATGGTTTCATGGCTTCACAAAAGGTTTCTAGAATTCAGGAAAGACAACAACAGAGTATAAAAGTTAGTCGTCGAGAACGGCTTCAGTCGGCGAACTTGGCAAATCGCATTTCGGAAGTTTCCCGCAGAATTCCATCTTTGAGCAGTCTTAGAAGTTCTTTGCGCAGTACTCTCAAAAGTACCAGAGGTAGGGTGAGAGGCAGAGTGAACAGAATTAAACTCAGTCGTGCGCCTTGGCCTGCCATTGGGGCAGCTTTGGCGGGTGGCGTTGGAATTACGGCCGCTGCGACTGTTGGTGTGGGCGAACTGGCCTTGGGCCTAGCCGCAAGTTATGCGACTTACCGAATGCTCAGAGAACGGCGGTCTTCGAAGCATTTGCTCAATCGGAAAGAATAACAGGCACCCATTCTGCCATATTCTTTGGAATGATCGAGATCCCCATTTTAGCGCAACGGAGCTGGATGGCTCTTTCTTCGAACCGGCTGGTAACGAGGACAGAGTCTTTTGCAATATCTAGCTCTTCGATGAAATCGAGTCCAGTTTCTGAAGTGCCAAGGATTTCATAGTCCACCAGAAAAAGAGGACGTCCTGAAGATTGGCTCTCGAGAGAGAGGGTGAAACTGACCAATTCTTGCGGATTCGAAAAAAGCATGAGAACGAACTGTTCTGAAATTTGTGCAAATCGTCTCCGCCAAACCATGTGAATGCTAGGGTCATCGTCTAAAACTACGACGGGAGTTGTTAATTTCACCCGAATCTCCGATAGAAACCAGGGCGGCGGAGATGCCTTTGGCAAAAAGAGCGAAATTTTAGTGCCCTGCATTGATCCCAATTGGGTGCTCATTTTCGGGTGGTCGGATTCAATTTTGAGCGACCCATTCCAGCCTTCTACGGCGGTTTTGGAATAATAGAGGCCTAAACCGCTGCCTCCGATTTTACCAAAGGACACGCCTTTTCGACCGATATTCGGTAGAATCTCACAGGGAATACCTCGGCCATTGTCTATCACTTGTATGCGTATCTGATCTTCGTCCAAACTCTCTATTTCCAAATGGACCCGTGATG
>Ga0207098_10052_pt1 | contig 34816 bp, 42 predicted proteins | sample Alteio_BWMinHeat_84_FD_153548 | JGI IMG/M metagenome (GOLD analysis project Ga0207098, IMG submission 153548) | Enriched cells from forest soil in Barre Woods Harvard Forest LTER site, Petersham, Massachusetts, United States -... | ecosystem: Environmental > Terrestrial > Soil > Temperate forest >...
GCTCGTTGACCTGCGAGACAGGCTGGACGAAATGCTTCACCAGATTCGACGCCTCGGAAATATCCAGACTCCGATCATCACTTGCCGTAAATGCGGAAGAACGGGACACGCTGCTGAGCCTCAAGTTAGTGTGCGTGCCATGATTCTGGCACTTGCGCGGTTCGAGATTGCGCCGAAGGAGCAAGTCAAGGCTTTGGAAAAGGCGTGGGCAAAATACCGTGAGGAACACGAGTTGGATCTTGAAGGAAAGCCCCGAGGCATCTCTATCCACAACCGAAAGGCTGATTGAAGCTGGGTGACCGTCGCGGACGTATCGACTCGTAACGGAAGAGAAAGAGGCCACAGAACTGGTCGGCAGCCGACCTCAGAGTCAACTATTCCATCACCAATCGGATACCGGCGCCGTGCGAACGTGCCCTACGTTGCCCTTTAGATCCAGCTCAAATCCTCAGAGTTTCCGCTGCTTCTTCTCTGAAGGTTGTCTACTGTCTTGTCGCACAGCTTGACGCATCAATCGGCGTGCCTCTTCGTCGCACCAGCGGTTCACATAAAAACGCGGCTCTGAGAGCGTTGTATGGCCCTTAACGTGACGCACATAGAATCTCAAACCGTGGTCCTTCAAGATATCATGAACTCGCGCAACCATGCGACGTTCAATCTCTGTGGTGCCGCCAGTTCTGCTCTTCAGATGTTCTACGGCGTAAGTGCAGTCGGATTTTGCCACTACAAAATCGCCATCACCGAAAGATCGCTGACGACGCAAAGCAACAAGTACCGTGGCACAGAGCGCGACCAACTCAGCTTCGTTGCTCGACGCGAAGCGACGCTCCGACACCTTGGATATCTTGTGAACGCTTCCCGCTGCCCTAAACCAGCCAGCAAACGCCGCGATGCCGCTCCTATGATCAAAGGAAGCATCGGCGAACACGGTTAGGCAGATGGGCATATATACACGATATTCTGAAACCGCAGACTTGTGCCGCGCATGTCGATCGACTGTGCTTCTGACCGAGCCCATAGCCAGCGCCTCCGCCGTGCCGAGCGGAAGCTCCTGCAGGCGCAAAAACGCCTTGTTCGGGCTCAGCGACCGTGACAGCCAAGGTCGAAGGCAACGCGGAGACTAGGTCATGGTGTTTTTGAAACACCGCCAGCCCCATTCCGGATTCAGATGTGCCCCCTTGCCAAGGCGAAAGGATGGAAAAGGAAGAGTGGGCCACTACTCGCTCGCGACCCGCTTCTTGATCGCCACTATAATTCGCCGAGCAATGCGAAAACGCATTCCAGAACCGGAATGATTTGAGATTCATCCTCATCGCAAACACAGCTCTCCACCGGGTCTTGAGGGTTATATAGCATCCCGACTTCGGTCTCTTTCTCCCACATGTGTGAGGAATGGAATGTGCCGCGGTAGTTGGTGCCGTCGACCACATAGGAAAAGACGACTGTGAAGTAGCCCACGAATAGGCTACTTGGCGTCTCTGATGGAGGGTCCTTCCACTCGCAAATATTGATCGTTGCCGTAGTTACGAGCCAATGTTCGTACGTCATTTGAGCCGAATTGTTGCATCGCTCCTGGGTTGTTGTCGAATCACCGCCCACCCTTCCTTTACCCGATTTTCGCCCTTGTGAAGCGAAATCTGTCACACCAGAAGAATTGGCCGCCCACCATTCAAGACCAACATTTGACCGGTATTGTGCAGTAGCATCGAGCGTACGCGCGAACTCTGAAGCGAAGCGATCGCAGTGTAACAAGAGGATCGGAGTGGTTACGGATAGAGGCGATCTTTCTGCCAGCGGTCTCCCCGCTTCGTAAATAGAAAGCGATCATGCAGCCGGTCGGCGCCGTCCAGCCAAAATTCGATTCGCTCCGCACACAGGCAAAAGCCGCGCCAGAATGATGGCCGGCGAATTTCTCCGGGATGGTTCTGGCCGAAGATGCGGACTCGCTCTTCCAAATCCGCACGATTGCGAAGAATACGACTCTGATCCGAAACCACTGCGCTTATCTGGCTCGCGAGCGGCTATGAAGTACCGATCGACTTCCCATGCGTCGAGCTCCGATACTTCTCCTTCCGCTCGTACTTGTCGCCGCAGAGTCTTCCAGTGAAAGCACAATGCGGCTCTGGGGTTTTGTGTCAGCTCTTTGCCCTTTCGGCTTTCCTCATTCGTGAAAAAGCAAAAGCAGCGTTCCCCTATCCGTTTCGCCAGTACCATGCGCACGCTGGGTACGCCGTCCCGCGTCGAGGTCGCCAGAGCAGCCGCGTTGGGATCGTTCGGCTCGCTCTCCTGAGCCTGCGTGAGCCAGGTATCGAACAATTCAAGAGGATCTTCCGAAGCGATTTCATGGGAATCGTTCACGTTAGGATTTTAGCCGTATGCTTAGGATGCTGATATGTTGCACAAGTGGTAATTTCCCGCCGGTAATGGCCACCACTCGCTCAGAGCCCGGAATGAGGTCAAATCGGCACGATGAACACATCGGTCAGAGGTCGTGAATCGATAACTTTCTGACGGTGAAGCCTGCCGTTTTCGGCTATCCTCGTTTAATTTCCGAGGCGAATTTCAGACGGGCGGGCGCGGCGTCCTGCTTCGGGCCTCGCTTGAGTACGAGAAGCCCCACCGCTATCGCGGCTGGTCCCAACCGCGTACCCGCGGCCACCATCGATGCACGTTCTCGCAATACCGTTCATAGCCTGCCCCGAATTTCTTGCGCAGAGTTGGCTCTTCATAAAAGAGGACGAACAGATGGACGGCGAGAGCGACCGCTGCGACGGAAGCGATCGCTACCGGGTTGGCATGTCCGAATACAATCCAGAGGCCGATCCAACCCATTGCGAGGCCCTCGTACATCGGGTTCCGCACGTAGCGGTAGAAGCCGACCGCAACCAATCGCTGGGGCGGCGCGACCGGTGCGGGTGTACCGTGTCCCGTCCACCCGAAGTCCCACACGCAGCGCAGGGCGACAGCGAATCCGAGCACCGACGGGAGTACCGCCAACCATCGCCAATGTGCTGCGCCCGCCGTTTCCGCACGGAAGCCGAGCCACTGCGGCAGCAGCCAAAACCACAAAGAGAAAAACGCCGCGCCTACTGTCAGCGAGGCGACTGCCGTTGCCCATCCATCCCCGCGTGTGACCGCTGGAGCGCTCCCAGACTGTCCATTTTTCATGCGTCCTCCTTTTTGCGACTACAGCTTTCACTCCCCACGCTTCTTGCGACCTGATTGAAGATTCCGATAGGGTATCTTCAGATCCGTGAGCTTCTCTACTCTGTATTACGAAGCCTGAATGAGTGGGTTACAGGTTTTTTCGAATGCTCGGGCGTGGGGTAAAACCATGAAAGGTTAAAAGGCAGATGGGATGGCAAGATTGTCATGGGCTACGCTGCACTCGATGACAGCCGGGTCGGTGACCGCACCGCAGTCGTCATTACAATGTGATTGCCGCCAGCAGATGGCACCAAAGCAACGACCATTGCTGCGACGGAGACGCTGCAGCGGACGACGCGGACGGTGTCGGAGGGTCCAAGGTACCCTTGCTGCCGTGCAGCTCGTCCTGGTCAATCTGGAAAGCAGTAACGACACTCTTAGTCGGTAAACCATTCGCTCCCTTTTGGCTTTGCTTCGCGCTAACTACCGCTCGCGTTATCTTCCTTCGGTCAAGTTAGCTCCCGCCGCATCCAGCCCTTCCAGGATGCCGCGATTTGGCAGGCCCTCATCGAGAGAATTGCAGGCAGCGTAGTTGACCGACTACCCGCTCCGCCGAAGCCTCAGGCACAGGGAGAAAGGCGGTACGTCCGGGAAAAAGAGGCAGCAGCGTTCCTCGGCGTGAGCGTTTTCAGCACTCAGAAGCTGGAGGGGTAGACGGTGCCATCTGCGCCTTCTGAAACCAATTCTTCCCGATGCGATCAACGAGGTCCTGGTTCGTGCCATCGCTGGACATTGAAGTCGCTGACGGCTCTGGCGACGCCAACTGTAAACGGGCTGCTTCGAATTTGGGTACATCGTTTTCGAGGAGACTGGCCGGTGTTTTCTCCACGACATCTGAGTCAAGGGTGAAAAGGGTCTGAAGCGTGACACCTTTTTCTACGAAACTGCGCATTCATGGTTGAGGACCTGAACTCTGGCATTTTGGACCGTCGGTTCTCCGAATCGTCGTGCCAAATTTCTAAGGTCCACATTCAGGGGCCGCGGGAAGGACGCAGCCTCAGGCTAGGTGAGGTGTTTCATGAGACGGCAGACCTTTCTGGCTACATTTCTGTTCCTCGTTCTCTCTTCCACCACTTGGAGCCAGCAACTCTCCACGAGAATCACCAACCCGGACGTCATCGACATGGTGGGCCTCGGCCTCTCGGACGACGTCATCATCGCCAAAATCCGCGCCGCCAGCGCAGGAGGAACTCTGCAGTTCGACACCAGCGTCAACGGCCTCAAGGAACTCAAGGCGGCCAAGGTCTCCGATGAAGTCATCAAGGTGATGATCAACCCTGCCCCGCCTGCCGGCCCCGTCGTCGTAGCGGCCGCGCCGGTATCCAACGACCCAACCCTCCCGCCACCTGAGGTCGGCGTCTACTGGAAGAACGGCTTCGCGTTCACCCGCATCGAGGGACAGGTCATTAGTCAGGCCAAGGTCGGCGGCAAGGCCGGCAGCATGTTCACCTACGGCCTGCGAAACGAACACTGGGACGCGTATCTGGACGGCCCGCAATCCAAAAATGTCGTCAGCGACCGTCAGCCCGTCTTCTACATTTACGTCCCTGACGGCGGCAGCGCCTCCGACTACACACTGATCAGCCTCGAAAAGAAAGGCAACCGGAGGGAGTTCCAGATAGGAAGCTTCGGTGGCATCACCGGCGGCAAATCGGGCGTCAAACGCGACAAGGAGATCGCCTTCACCGACGAGCACGCTGGAATCAGGATGTACAAGCTCAAACTCGCGGCGGAAATGAAGCCGGGAGAATACGCCTTCTTCATGGGTACCGGCCAGCAGTCAACCATGGCCGGCGGCTCCACAGGAGGAGCCAGATCAGGAGGCGCCGCTTCGGGAAGAGTCTACGACTTCAGGATCCCGGAGTGACGTCGGCGAGTGGCCTACCCTCCAATTGCCCCACAAACGAGGGTGCCCTATTCATCTCATGCGCAGCCGTATCGCACATGGGTGGGAACCACGATGCGCTTCAATCTCGCCGTGGGCGACAAGCTGGTGCATGTCGAATGGGATTGCAGATGCCATCGATGCCGACGGGCAACTCTTCGGCTTTGAGCGGGTGCTGGAACTGGTGCGCTCAGCGTACAGCGTTGCCGATGTGGTGGCTGAGGCGCAGCGGTTTGGCCAGGAAGAGACGACATCAGCGTCATCTCCATTACTCGCACTGCGGTGCTGGAAGCTGCCACTGCGTAAACTGCGGAGGAGAGATCAATCGGCCGTGGTTGAGCGTTTCCATTGCCTGGAGCCGCAGAGCAGATTGCTCCTGGAGAATGTGCGATTTTGGTGAGTTCCGGGCGAGCGACCGCTGACTCTTCGCCTACCTGTCGCTTGGTCGGCAGCGGGAGCGAAGGAACGGCATAAGGAAGAGTAGCCCACAAATCGCCCGAGGCGCGTTTTGGCTACACTAAATATCGTGTCTAGCCCCTACTTGAGAGTGCTTGGAGTCTACCGTCCAGAGATCGATGCGAAAACGTGGCGTGAACAATGGAGAGTCACTGGCGATGACGACTTAACCCCTGCGCACTTCGAGAAGCTGGTGCTGATCGAAGCGGAAGTAGAGGGCCTGACTGCTCCTGTGAGCATGTTGAAATTCGGACAGATGCTGCCGGAAGGCCCTACCTGTCCGGGTGGTCCAACATATCGCGCCCACATGCAATGCGGCTATGCCGAAGCTATGCTCTCTTCTGACGGCGAATCGCTGATACAGCAAAGAACGAAATGCATTTATGGCACTGGACGACTGCGTTTCGGCGTCTACCTGCACTACTATGATTCGAGCCAAGGGTTGCTTTGGGAGTTCGGTGAGGTGATCTGCCCATCTGTTCAGCCAGCTCCTTCGCGGCTCATGAGGCTCCTGCCATACGCACCTTGCACCTAGTCATCTATCCACGGATTTACGTTCCGAGAGGATCACCGCCGATGCTTCACTTTGCCAAAGTTTCTCCTGACAGGCTCGACCAGTGATCCCGGAGCCGCCCCACCCTTCCGCATTGGCCACGACTCACGCATGATCCTTAAACTGCGCTGGAAAGTGCTACGCAGGAGGCAAACAAATGCACTGGTTTCTAATTGCGACTGGGCTGGTGGCCGCCATTGGTGGCGTTCGCGGTAAGGAGTTCAAAGTTGCGAACCCCGGCCAGTTTTGGAAGGACTAAAATCACAAATAACTTGAGGGCTTGGAATGAGGAAATTCAAGATAGAGGTGTTCCATGGAGGGCCATTTGAGATGGAGGAAAAGGTTAACAATCCTCCCGAAGATTACACTCTCCATAGTTGGAACTTCAGTCTGCTAGATAGGATTGAGAGCAATGGCGGTCTCCTGTCACAAATCTGGATCTTGTGGGTAGCAATCGAATAACCGGTGGCTCCGCGGCCTCGTTCTGACCGCCTACCCTTCAGTTACCAGTCGAGCAACATTTCTGCATGCATTCGGCGTGGATGATACTTCGCATCCCCGAAGGCTACCGACTCCACAGGTCGAACACGGGAACATGCGCACCATCCGCGCTGCGTCCCGTAAACCTGTTTTCGGGCGAGCGGAAGTGCAGTGGAGGCGGGACACTTCGTCGCGGGGCGCTCCAGATACAGCACTTGGACTTCACAGGCATTCGGGAGTACTTCCTGTTTGCACGTGACTTGGTGAGCGCTATTCGTAATAATCTCTGGACACTTCTTAACTGAGTCGGCCTGAACGACTAATCGAGGTCTCGATGAACATTGCACTAGCCGTTTTCACATCCTTCGTTGTCAACCCTTCGAGTTGGAGCGGCGACTGGGCATGGGGTTTGCCGCTGATCGTGGTGACCGTGGTCATCCATGTCATTGGCCTTGGACTCATAAGCCAGAGAGTGGATCGCATTACCGGCGGCGCGGTTGTGCGCCGTCATCCAACCTCCGCATTCGTGCTTCTCATGGGTGCCACGACCCTGTTGGTCACCATGATGCACGCGATAGAGACGACGATTTGGGCCGTTGCTTACCGGATTCTCGACGCTCTGCCTGACAACAGGACTGCGATGCTTTATTCGCTGAACGCGATCACTAGCTACGGGCACGAGAGTCTGGGGCTGGAAGAGCACTGGCAACTCATGGGAGCGATAGAGGCGCTGAACGGTTGGCTGCTGTTCGGTCTGACTACCGCTTTTCTGTTTGGCGTACTTGAAAAGACCCGTTCGTCAGTCGGCAGTGGAAGACACCGGTAGCCTTCTAACTAGTTCAACGCTTCAAAGATTGCAGCGATGCCTTGACCGCCGCCAATGCACATGGTTACGAGGGCATACTGCCCGCCGATTCGACGCAGTTCGTGCAGCGCCTTGACGGTGACGATGGCTCCGGTTGCTCCCAATGGATGGCCCAACGAAATTCCGCTACCATTCGGATTCGTCCTTTCCGGTGGAAGGTCAAGTTCGCGCTGGACCGCAAGCGCCTGGGGCCGCGAACGCTTCATTCACCTCGAACACATCGATCTGCGCCACGCTCAACCCGGTGCGGTGAAGCACTCTGCGTACGGCGGAAATGGGTCCGATGCCCATGAATCCAGGTTCCACGCCGGTAACTGCGTAGTCGACCAACCTGGCAAGGGGCTTGAGGTTGCGCTGTTCCGCGGCATGCCGTTCCATCAGCACCACGGCGGCGGCACCGTCATTGATGCTCGAGGCATTGCCGGCGGTCACTGTACCCGCTGGGTCGAAAGCTGGCTTCAGTTTAGCCAAGGCCTCGATGCTTGCGTCGGCTCTTGGCGACTCATCCGTCGTGAACTGAATGGTCTCCTTCTTAACCTTGAGTTCGATGGGTACAATCTGGCCCCTGAACCTGCCCTCCTGAATTGCAGCGATCGCTCGACGATGACTCTCCACTGCCAACGCGTCCTGATCTTCCCTGGAGATTCCCCACTTTTTTGCCACATTTTCAGCCGTGACACCCATATGAACTTCATCAAACGGGTCGGTTAGAGCAGCTACCAGAACATCAACAGCGGACGCATCCTGAAGGCGAGCGCCCCAACGCATTGCTGGAAGCCAGTAGGGAGCCCGGCTCATAGACTCAGCCCCTCCTCCGATTGCCGCATCGCCATCGCCGTGCTTGATTGCCTCGGCTGCAGTCAAAATTGCCTGCAAACCACTGCCACAGAGACGGTTGACAGTGAGCGCGGGAGTTTCGACTGGGATGCCACCGCGCAGTGCGGCCACCCTGGAAAGATACATGTCCTTTGCTTCAGTATGGATGACATTGCCGAATACGACGTGGCCGATGTCACTTGGAGAAAGACCTGAGCGCTGAACACTCTGGCACACGACCTTGCCCGCGAGTTCTGTGGGAGGAACATCTTTCAATGCGCCTCCAAATTTTCCAATTGCCGTGCGAACGGCACTAAGAACTACAATGTCACGACTTTCCATGGATCCAGTCCTTTCCGTGGGGATTCGATACTTAGGGCTCTCGCATTAGGAGCCAGAGGGATAATTATCGATGTCAGTTGAAAACGGAGCAGGGAGGAGGTCGTGCTTTAAAACCAGAAGTTACCGCAAAGCTCGCGATTCGCAAAGAATGAGTTTTCCTTCACAAACTGTCCTCTTGCCCTGCTGCCAGAACGAGCAGCCGAACGGACCATGAAAGGCTAATCATGGGCCATGATTTCACCCTTTGAGCTTCGTAGATGTGATGCCCGTCACTCATAGGGTCAAGTTTGCCGGAGAACCAACTATCAAGCGATTTTCAAACGTGTTGGTGGGCCTGGTGCTTGGTTTCGCCCGAGCCGTGATTCCCGCCTCAGCATCAGGATTCCCTATCGCAACGTCAGCAACCCCGCGATCAGCCAGGCACAACACCGTTCCGTACTAAAGAGATTGAAGGGGGCGCAAACTTGGCGCTCTCGACGAAAATGCTATCTTTGCTGCGATTGTGGTGCGTATTCCGGTGATGTGGGCAGGCGTCGGAGCGAAGCTTGCTCTTCTGAAGGTCACGATCATGGATTCTACCGGATGTGGACAGCGATTCGGTAAGCGGAGATAAGAAGCGATGTGCTACCTAAGATCATCGCTTGAATCAAAGTCTCGGTCCGTCGCTAGATCTCTCCCAGGTTGTCGTGGTCAGACTGCTCTTTCAGAAAGATTTCGACCCGATCTGACGTCCAGACCGCAACTCCTGTTCCGAAGAAATCTGTGTCCTCCGTCCAGATCGCACAAGACAGAGAAAGCGCCGCTGCCAGCACAGGCCAGTCATCCTCGTCTCGCCCTCGCAGGCGCTGCCGAGCTTCGTCCTCGAGCAGGCCGTATGCCTCCTGGCTTATTGGCTCAACCAGGTCTTGCAGGTAGGCGAGTGCTGCGGGAACATCTGTGTCTGACTTTCCACGTTTGATCAGGAGAGCCGGCAGGTACTTAGCTGCATCCACATACGCGACTTCCGGCGTGTAAAACCGAATGCGGTGTGCTGCATACGTCTCAAGAAGTTGCCGCACGCGCTTTCCGAGGACGCACGAATCAGGATGTTGGCATCCAATACGATCATTTCAGTGACCGGCAGCCTTTTTTGCACGGCGCGCCTGCTTGAACTCCGCCGCAATCTCCTCCTCGTCTACATCGGCGAGGGCGGCTGCGAGGCGGTCTGCCGCAGCCCGCAGTTCGGTCATGTCGGCCGATTTCACGGACTTTCGTGGAGTCGGGACGTAGACCCCAAGAGTCTCACCGCGCCGGGTCACGGCGACGGGCGTATCAGACTCTAGAAACCGGGCAATCTGCTCGCGAAACTCCCGCACGCCAACTTTGATTGCAGGCACGGACACCTCCATGTGTACACATAAGAGTACACCTCGGCCCGGGACGAATGCTATGGTGTGTCTTTCGCGGCGATAACACGGGTTCAAATCCCGTCGGGGACGCCAGTATAGAATCAACGAGATACGGCGAGTTTCGCTGAAACTTCGTAGGCACAAAAAGGCACAACTTTTACCAGGCTTTTCCCTCCTTCACTGCCTCAAAATCTTGGCAAAAAGCGCCATCGAATCTCATGACCTTGAGTGTCTGTGAGCCGGGTGCATCCGCTGCGTCTGCGGCTTCAGTCCGCGCACTAAACTGGCGATCTTGTTTTGTGCAGCTCGCTTCTGTTCTGTAACTGCCTGCGTGGAGGTGTCCAGCGTGACGCGGCAGGACGCATGGCGTAATAGCTCCTGGACAACCTTGATATCAGCGCCGCTCGCCCGCAAGAGCGTTGCGAAGGTGTGGCGGAACGTATGCCACCCTATTTTCTTCGTGATGCCAACATGGCGCGCGACCACGCTGATTCGATTCCTCATGAGCGACTGGCACCAATAGGGCTTTCGCCCTTGGCTGTAGGGGCTGGCAAAGACCCAGTCGGTTGCGGTCTTATACCTCGTGTTAGCGCGCAAAGTTCGGAGTGTTTTCGCGAGAAGCGGATCGAGCGGAACTGGTTTCTGCGACGCCTCCGTTTTGCATGAGCCGATGACTTGATTAACGATGGAGCGCGTGACACTGATCTCGTTGTTGTTGAAGTTGACGTCGATCCACTTGAGTCCGAACAGTTCGCTCGCCCTTAGTCCTGTGACGACATCGAGAAGGACCATCGTTCGTTCCCGGAGATCGAGGGCACCGAGTAGCGATTTAACCTCCTCGACTTCGAGCACAGCCGGGATCTTCTTCCGCATGGCCCTTTGACGCACCCATTGAACAGGGTTTCGATCGACGATTGTGCATCAATCCAGAATTGCTCTTCAGGAGATGCCGTTTTGAGCTAAGCCGCTGGTGAGGCCGATCGCTATTCCGCAAGAAATCAAGCACCCGTCCAAAGCAGCCGGCGGCGTTCCTGCCGCACTCCGGATTGCATGTTCCTCAAGTAAATAGCGCCGTTTCACGCGAACGAAAACTATGAGCCCTCAACCTGCCTGCGGCTTCCAGCCCATCCAGTCCAGAAACCACTTCCAGGTTCCATCCTGCGAGCGGTCGGTGGGAGGCGCGGGCAGGCTGGTATTTGGAAACGAAACCGGCTTTCCGCGATAGGCGTCGGCCAGTTGCTTGAAGACCCTGCCTTGTTCTTTCACGCGGCCGTCATTGGTCAGGAGCCCCAGGTTGTACTCCAGGGGCGGATAGAAAAAGAGCTTTGGATCGAGATCGTGCGTATCCCAGTAGCTAAACCAACTCACGCCCTCATCGATCGCCGCCAGGACCGCCTTTTCCAGCCACACGGCTTGATCCTTGTCAGAAAGCTCCTGAATGCAGGTGTTGAACTCGCCTGCCCACACCGGTTTCTGCTGCGTCCCGGCATAGGAACGAATCAGGGCGGCCGTCGCCGCCAGCAGTCGCGTGCTTGGCGGATCCATCGCTCCTCCGTACTTCAACGCTTCTGTCCAGAAGGGATAGCAAATGCATCGCCGGAAAACGGGCGGCGGCCAGTGCTTGCGGCGAAAAGGCAACGGGAAGAGATTGCCTCATCGGAGTTGTCGATTGTTCCTCGTACCACGAGTCAATCACTCCATTTACATGGGCGCGCCCCGGAAGAAATTCATTCATGAGCGCAAACATCCGCGGCATCCAGGGATCGGAGTTCTTTGCCGTAGCGTACCAGCAGCCGTCGATCTCGGAGCCGAGATCGAAACCGATCACGTTCGCGTACGGCTTCAGAGTCCTGGCCAGTTCTCGCACCAAGAGCTCCTGTGCGCCCCACCAGAGTTGCAATGCCGCCTGAGCGAATGGGCCGGTGACCATTTCCGCTGAATTGTAGAATAAGCCGTCATGGGAGCCGAACCCCGGGGGTGGAGGAAAGAAAGCAGGAACCCGACACCAGTGAGGCCTCCGGTAAAGACGGTCACGAGGGCGTCGAGTCCGCGCTCGCCCATCAGCCTGATCATTTGGTCGAGCCGATCGAGATGAACCGGACTCACCCTCTGTGGATTCGGCTGGAAGTACGGCCAAATGATGAAAATCCGCAGGTGATCGGCGCCGAGCGCGGCGATTGCGTCCAAGTCGCTCTTGATCGGATCTGCATCCCAATCATTCCAGCAGTACCACCAGTTCCGCGAGGGCGTGTAATTAATGCCGAAGCGATGACGGGTGAGATCGAAGCTCGCTGTCGCGACGTCAAGTGCTGCAAGTGCTGGAACGGCCCCTCTCCGACTTGTCGCAATTGATCCTGCAGCCGCTAGAAATCCGTGTGTGACATTATTCAGCAAGTAGCTTCCGGCAATCGTTCCGCCGTTGCTGATGCCGTAGTTTGTAGTCGACACTGCCTCAGGGAAATCGAAGGAGATCATTTTTTGGTTTTCCCCGTCGATAAGAAATCCGTGGTTATAACTGGTTGCGGTTCCCCAGTACCCGGCCACGCTCAAACCCGGATTGATTTTGGACCCAAGTGTGTAGCCGGTGCTGCCATCGGGGGCGACACCGGCCCCGGGGAAATCGAAACTTGCGAATTCGCCGTCGTGCCAGAAAAAGCCATGAGCATGAGAGGCGATGTCTACGAACCACCCTGCTACAACGCTTCCGGTCACGCCACTTGCCGACGTATACGTGGCATCAGGGTAATCAACGGTTGCTTGCCTGTTTCCGCTGAGCAGAAAGCCATGGTTTTCGTTGCTGACGGCCCAATCGTAGAAGACTCCGACCATGTTGTCCTCATCATCGATACCGTCGACCTCATTGGTGGATAGCGTGTAACTCTGTCCGGCGTTCTGAACTTGAACAAAGATGTTCGTTCCGATGCCGTTTTGAAGCTCAAACCCCTGGACGTACCCCTGTGCATTCGTATGGCGTCCGACTGCTTGGTTTTTCGCGTTTATTCCGAGAAGGGCTGTATTGAGAGATCCGGGAAAGTCGTAATTGGTGAAATGCCCCTGATGATAAAGGAATCCGTGACTGACGCGGTTCTGATCGAGATACCAGCCGACTGCATAACCAGCGTCATTACTCTGGGCCACGTCAGTCTCAAGGGACCCTGGATAATCGATCGTCTGGAAATGATATCCATCGACAATTGGCGTGGCTGAGGTGCTGAAGGCTGCTCCGTCCATGTTTCCCAGCGTCTTCACATATTCCAATTGGAATGTGTGCATTCACCGCATACAAATCAGAAGAATCGACATTGGTTTCATAGATGGTTTCGCCATCGGGAGTTACTACGACATTTCGTGGCTGAGTTCCAATCGGAAAGGTTCCCACCACGGATTTGCTGGCGACTGATATGGCGTATCCGCTTGCGGGATTGTCCGCCACGACGTAGACGTATTTGCCATCCGGGGCAACTGTCAGGGCATAGGGGTTCGACGGCAGGGAAACCGTTGCGATGACAGATTGGGATCTGACCGAAATATAAGACACCTCATCTGCGCTTGAGTTGGCAACGTAAATGGTCTCAGTGTCGGGGCTGGCGACGATCCCAATCGGGGTCTGCCCCACTGCAATGGCCTCAATCATCTTTCTCGTTCGCGTGTCGATGACCGATATACTCGAACCGCCCTCGTTGGTCACATAGGCATAACTGCCCGATCCTCCGAAGGCGACCATCTGCGGGTTGACACCGACGGGAATATCTCCAACGAGCGTGTTGTCAACCGTAGATACAACGTGGACTACCGCGACACCTCCTACACTTTGCAGCGATCCCGACCACACGTTTCTCTGGGATACGTTCCATCCAACCTTGTTCGGTCATGCATTCTTCGCTGTGACGCTTGAGAATTTGCTTTCGCAACAAGACAACTGAGCTGTGACAGGTGCCCAAGCCGAAGGATTCCCGATTTATTAGCGCGGTCTCTGAATGAGCCGCAGCGGAAAGGTAGATGCGATGCACATTCATCAACAACTGCTCAAAACGAATCTGAACTATCTTGGCTTTCTCGTTGTGTTGATCTCCGGATCTCTGTGCCAGGGTCAACATCCCGGATATATCTACGTGTCCAATCAATCCCTGAATACAGTCGATGTCATCCGCGCGTCCGATCATGTCCGCGTTGCGTCGGTCCCAACCATTAGCACGCCCTACGGCCTGGCAATCACTGCAGATGGCAAGCGCGTCTACGTCTCCAGCTTTGACGGCCACACGATCTCAGCGTTTGACACCGAGACCAATGCGCTTGTATCCACAAACGTCCAGGCCTCGCCGGCGCTCGGTCCGCATGATGCTGCCATTCTGCATGTACTGACCTCCGATTCAATTGTTGCCCAGCACTGCGGGTCAAAAGTGTGCCTCGCAGGCACAAGCTAGGCACAATTTCTCGTGCTCGCAATGCTCGGGGGCCAGTGAAATCGCGGCCTTCCGGGCGTCTTACTGCATTCCTCCGGAGAAACGATGACCAAATTCTGGTTTGGCAAATCTAAAACTCTCGACGAGGGAGATCGTCGCTGTGAGCGAATCATGGATATGGATCCTGATCTCCCCGACCCCCGCAGGCGTCAAAGGCAATCTGGTAACTACCGAGAATCGACACCAGACACATCGGCGTTTGCGATTATGCGGAACAGTTCGAAGCTTCGCAAGAAGCTCGGTGACGAAGTCCCGCTTAAATCCGCTCGTCAGAGTTTGACGTTAGCCTTCGCGCCGCGCTAGCAACGTCAGTTCGCCTTCTAGCGGACACCATGATTGGTAGGCAGCCTTCGCTTATCGGACGCCCAGCAGAGCGCACGGAGACCGTGCGGCAATTTTCTTGGCCGGTTGCTCTATCAGGAAGGTGTCCTGCCGCAGTCCCACAACCAACAAATCTGCGTGATTTTTCTTTGCGAATTCGATGATTCTGTCAACTTCATCCCCATCAACCAATTCGGTATCGAGCGAGACGCCGGCGGCATTCACATTTTGCCGAGCGGCGGATTGATGCAATGTATGTTTGGTCCGCGTGCGTTCAATCCATTGCTTAGCCGGCAGAGGAGAAACATCCCATGAGAAGTAGTTCGGTAGTGGTTCGAGAACTGTTACTACGCGCAAATCTGCCTGTAACGCCCTTGTCAATTCGATTGCGACATCGAGCGCCCTATCCGCCTCGGGCGAGTCGTCATAAGCAACCAGAATTTTTGTGAAACATCACAATCCTCCGCCCTCGGCTAATCTATTTGATTCCCAAAACTGCACATGGCGCACGTTCGGCAATGTCTTGCGACGTGTGGCCAGTCATTAGCCAGCCGTGCTTCCGCATTCCCAGAACCAGCAGGTCTGAGTGATGTCTCTTCGCACATTCGACTATGGTGTTGACTTCGTCTCCATTGATCGGTTCCGCATCGAACACAATGCCTGAAGCGTTGGCCTGTTGCCGGGCTCCAGCCTGGAGTGCGTTGTACCTGACCCGCTTTTCTTCGGCCCAGTTCCAAGCTGGTACCACGCTTGTCGCAAAAGAATAGTAACCCGGAAGCGGTTCGAGGACGGTGATCACACTGAGTTCTGCTCCCAGTGTTTTTGCTAACTCAATGGACACCTGGAGGGCCCTACCAGCTTCGGCCGATTCATCATAAGCAACCATGATCTTGTGAATCATTGAGATGCTCCTTATAAGAAAAAGCAGACGACATCAACGTACGGAACCATCTTCGTCGGACGTTACGGCGTCTCATACCAATACTCGCCCGCGCGGTAGATGTGTTCGGGTTGAGTCTCTACCGGGCTCGCCATCTGACCCGAAACGACGTACATATAGACGAACGACGAGTCCAAATGACGGTGCGGTACGAGTCGAAAGAGCGCTGGTCCGTATCTATGGATCAGCACAGTAGCAGTGCGATGATAAGGCCATTACAGAATGACAAACGGTGACTTGTCATTTGGCTGCTGAGAAGTTCGTTGGTCTCAAGAGAGAGCTTTCGATCTCGAAGATCAAAGGGCCGTTCTCCTCTGTCGATTTACGGATGGCCAGCCATTCAGCGTCTGACTCAAACGCGGCCCACTGTTCTTGGCGCTGGGCAAGCGACTCCCATGCAAGCAGATAAATGAGTTGTTCCGAGCGACCAACGATTGTCGTCCAGAACCCGGCTTGCAGGAAGCCATGGCGGACCATTATCCGCAAGGTTTGATGTTCGAAGCGTGCCAGCAGGTCCGCCATGCGGCCCTGCACGACTCTGTAAACGCGAAGCTCGTAAATCATGTGCTCTCCTGACAACCCGGATTTAGGCAAAGCTGACTTCGGTCAGCGGGCGCCTGTTTTTTTTGCGGCCAGTTATTGGTAGCTGCTCGACCAATCGCAACCAACAATACTGGAATCTCATCGGGGAGAAGGCTTGTCGTATTACACCGTCACGACGATCTTGCCCAATTGCTGGTTCGATTCCTTGTCGACGTGCAGTACTGTTGCGCCGACGGTGCGTCGCTGTTCGAGTTGCTGATGAGCGTGGACCAGTTGATCAAAGCGATAGATGTTCGTTGGGTCGACCTTGAGGATTCCCGACCGTATGGCGTGGAAGAGATCGGCTGAAGAGGCAGCGAGAGCTTCTGGGGTGTTGTTGTAGTGCGGCAAAATTGCCCACGTCAGATACAGCGCTCGGGGTGCCAGCTCAAATGGATTGATTGGTTCCGGAAAACCCGAGGCGTTGCCGAACTGAACCAGCGTGCCGCGGGGTCTCAGTACCGCGAGTGAGCCCCGGAACGTATCCTTGCCGACCGAGTCGTAGACAGCCTTTACTCCCTGGCCACCAGTCAACTCGAAGGTGCGTTCTACGAAGTCTTCCGTGCTGTAATTGACTACCGCTGTGCAGCCCGCTTGGAGAGCGATTTGCGCTTTATCCGCGGTCGATACTGTTCCAATCACGTGAATCCCAAGCGATCTTGCCCACTGCGTGAAGATCTGACCCACTCCACCAGCTGCAGCGTGGTATAGGACGGTATCTCCTTCGTGGAGTTGAACGGTTTCCTTCAGCAGGTAACGTGCTGTCAATCCCTTGAGCAGGCTGCTGGCTGCCTGGTCGTCTGTTACTCCATCGGGAATTACGGTGAGGCGGTCCTCAGGATAGAGACGCACCGTCGTGTACGCGCCGAGCGCATCGGCGTAGGCAACCCTGTCCCCAACCTTCACCAGCGTTACGTTCGGGCCAACCGCTTCGACGACTCCGGATGCTTCGTCACCGATGATCGCTGGAAACTCCGGGACCGGCAGTGTTCCGCGGCGATAGTAGATGTCTACAAAATTGAGACCTATGACAGTGTTTCGCACCAGAACCTCGTGACCGACCGGATCAGGAACATCCATGGTCTCGAAACGAAAGACATCGGGCTCTCCATGCTCGTAGATACGTGCAGCTGTTGCTTTGGTCGACATATAGCTCTCCTCGAAATGCGTAAGTGCGTCCCGGTGTTGTCGCCAGACTGAGACAACACCGGTCAGAGTCACAAGTTGATGCGTTTACCTGTTTCAGACGAATCTTGAATCTGCTCGAAGAGCTGCTGCTGCCAGACCGCATCGTGGAATGTCGGAACGACTTGTGTTCCACTGGCCAGATCTCTGCTCAACGCCACATACAAGTCGCCGAGTTCCGCTACCCCTGTCTGTAGGCCGGCCCGTGGGAACCACTCGTACTTCGCAGGGATCGGGAGATGCTCCAAGGGCTTGCTATCCCCCTGTGCCCCAGTGACAATGAAGTCTTCATCGACACCACCAAATGCTGAGGTGTTTGTGATCTTGAGATCACCTGCATCGCCCGTGATATCGATCTGTACGCCGGAACCGCTCAACTTGCCTCCCTCGATATGGATCGAAAACAAACCACCATCCGCAAGAGTTCCATGCATCAACAGTTCGTCTGGCGATGTCGTCTGGATCTTTTCTCCTGTCTCCTTAATGGTGACCTCTGGAAACTGATTGGCCGTGAGCGCTGAGAAGCTGGACGGCTTTCCCACCACTGAGAAGAGAACTGGAAAGAAGTGTCCGCCGAAGATCGCTACGACGCTCATGAAGTTCTCGATCGGCAAGCTCCAACGGACCGCATTCGCACGGATCTCGCCGAACATATTCACACTCACGTGCATCCGAGCAGAACGAACCTTGCCTACGTAACCCTGCGCAATCAGGTCATGAACATACCGAAATGCCGGTGCAAACTGTCGCTGCAGGCCAATCTGGGTTTTCACTCCGGCAGCATCTGCGAGCGTCGCCAGCTCGGCAGATTTGGCCGCAGTCGGCGTAAGCGGCCACTCGCTGTAAACGTCCTTGCCTGCAGCGATGGCTGCGCGGATACCCTCCTCATGCTGCTGAGAGGTGGTCAGCACCAGGACCTGGTCGACCAATGGGTCCGTCACCAACGCATCCAAACTCTCGGCTACGTGAGGAATGCCATACTCTGTAGCGGCCGCCATCGCCGCTTCCTTGCGTTGGCTGTAGATAGCTACGATCTCGTACTCCGGCAAAAGCCTCAGCACCCGGACATGTGCGAATAAGGCCCAATTGCCAACACCGATCAATCCCAGACGAATTTTCTTTTGATCCTTCATACCTTCCTCCCTTTGCGTGTTACTTGCTACAAAACTAAAGATGGGAGTGGCCTGATAAAGAAGTGATACTTTATTGGAGTGCATCTGATAGTCCGGAGCGATCAATGGAATTGAGACAACTTCGTTATGCGGTTGCGGTTGCCGATCATCTGAACTTCCGTCAGGCGAGTCGAGCGCTGCATGTCGCTCAGCCTTCGCTTAGCGTGCAGATCAAACAACTAGAAGAGGAAATTGGCGTAGCTCTCTTCATTCGTTCGAAGCGCCATGTGGAGATCACCCGTCCGGGTAAAGTCTTCCTCAAGACAGCGCGCGAAGCGCTCGCAATGCTTGACCGAAGCGTGTCTTCAGCGCGTCGGGCAGAGCGAGGCGAAGTGGGAACGCTTCGGCTAGGCTTCGTCGCAACAGCACTGTTCAATATCCTTCCCCGGTTGCTAGAGGAATTGAAGACCCAATTGCCGATGGTGACGGTCGAGCTGAGAGAAAGTCCTTCGTCCACCCAGATGCAGTTGCTCCAATCGGGAGATTTAGATCTGGGGCTTGGCTACTTGGAAGAACTGCCAAAGCAGATTTCAAGCGCGCTAGTGCTGTCTGAGCCGTTCATTCTGGTGTTGCACGAGAAGCACCAAGCAGCGAAACAACGAGTCGTGCTCTTCGAGAATCTGAAAGACGACCTTCTGCTGATACCGCGGAAAGATCTCTTCCCGACGCTGTATCAAGCGATCATCGACCTTCTCCTTGCAGCCGGGATGACCGACATGCGGACGCAGGAGATTGAGCATCCCCTGACGGCATTGGCCCTTGCGTCGGCAAACGCCGGTTTTGCGTTTGTGCCGGCTTCAGCGCAAGAATTGTCGGCAAGGGGGGTGGTCTTTCGGCCTCTCAAGGCCGATGTTCCACCTCTTGAAACCGTAGCGCTCTGGTCGAACGCGAGCCCAGATCCTCTCGTGGCCCGAGTGCTGGACATGCTCAGACGTTTGGGGAGCGAGAAGAAAAAGGCCAGCTTTCCCGGCCCGCATCGACCGCCTGAGAAGGGCCGACGCGCACTGGCTTAGGTCTGCCAACGATGCTTCGACTTTTGTAGCTATTCACGCTCTCTCCGACCACCACGTCGACCTGGGCAGAAGCGCTGATTGAGCAATGGTTTTGTCCTCGCGTCGCTCGTTCACGGCCAAACAAGCTATAAGCCGCTGCGGATTCTGCTGCATGGCCAGTTGTACCGCCTCTTTCATGCTCAGCGGCCGTTTCGGCGCTCGGCGCAATTGCAGGCGATCGTCAGCCCCAAATAGCCGAGAAGCAGACTGTCGAGAGCTCTTGTAGGACTTCCAGATAATTCAGAGAGGGACGGCATCGCATATGAATCTCCTTAGACCCCACGTCCTTATCTTTCTCAAAGCCGATTGCCCATTACGTTCTAAGAGGTTAGCCAAAGATCGAGGTTAGCCAAAGATCGATTGACATGGCGCCGCTTCCTCTAACGATGACTGTCATGAGCAGCGCAAGGAGCATTACGAAATACTCAATTCCTTCCCCCTTCTTTTCGCCAAACCAATTCATTGTCCATCCATCGGGCAAATGCACTATAAGAGCACCGGCAAAGACTATGAACAGACCACCGGCCGCGATTCTGCCTAGAAAGCCGGACATGAGCGCAATACTTCCGAACGACTGCCCGATGATTATGAGCCACGCGATAGATTTAGGAATGTGTCTCGCCGTGAGTTGTGCAAGAGCGGCGTTGATCCCTGGGGGGCCAAATCCCGGGGCGCTAAACCATCCGAAGAGCTTCTGCATTCCGTACGGAAAAACGACGAGTCCAGCAACAATCCTGAGGAAGGTCCAGGCGTAGTTTGGATCTGTGTGAAGTAGCTTCTCGATCATCGACTGCCCGCCTTGGATTTCCTATCGTCGAGGCTAAATTGGTAACGATCCAGCGCTGACAGAAGAAAAGCACCTGTCGCTGCGGAAAATACAGAGAAGTCGAGCGGTGCTTTGATGCCGAGCGCGAACGCCATCGCGAACCCAAAAAGCAGCAGCAGCGAACCACTCAGGATCGCGGCTATGCGTGTCTGCCAACCGACTAAGAGAGCTAATGCAAGCACAATTTCAGCGATGGTTGCTATCCAGGCAATTGATGGGCCCAGAGACTGCGGCACAATCGATGTCAGTCGTTCCGTGTATACGACAAAGTGTGCAAAGTCGCCCCACGACACACGCGGTTCTCCAGACTTTCCCCACATTCCAAAGCGATCGGCGACTGCCGACAGAAATGATGCCGCGAGCGCCAATCTTAGAGCAAGCGCGCTCAGATCAAGGAGTTTCCAGTTTTTATCCATTCCGAACTCCACATCCATCAAGGTTCAAGCGAACACTCGCCTCCGTGGTAAGTTGTTCATCGCGCCTCAGGCCTGGCGGCGTAAGAACATTGAGAAGTTGCCAGTATTCTGGTCGAATTGCCTACGTCTACTTGGCGGGGACAAGAAGCGGAGCGCCCTTATCCTTCACGAAGAAAACAAGGAACCTCGCGGGTTTCGTCTTACTGGCGTTGCGACCTACGACGTGTACGTCCTTTGGGCCCTCGTAGAAGGTTTGGCCTGGGACGAGGGTCACTTCCTTGCCGCCTCTGACTTGCATCACAACTGATCCTTCGAGAACGTAGACGAAGACATGGGCATTATGACGGTGGATCGCGTCCGTAGCTCCTGGTGCGTAGTCGACCGTAATCATCAGGCCCTCCTTGCCCGGAATTCCTGTCAGGTCCTTCGACAGAAGTGGCGTTACCTTTGCTTCTTGAGCCACAAGCATTCCGGTCAGAAGAATTGCCAATATGAGTATGCGTTTGATCACTTTGATGTCCCTGTATTATGCATTCGTGGTTGATAGGCTCCTGGTACCGATCGGAATGAGATCGCGAGACGGTTCCAACCGTTGATAGTGATGACAGCCAGTGTGAGATTCACGAGTTCCTCATCCGAGAAACTCTGCTTCGTTAGCTCATATATGTCATCCGGCACATGGCCCTCCGTAATTAAGGTCAGAGCCTCGGTCCATGCTAGAGCCGCGCGCTCTCGTGCAGTGAAGAATGGCGTCTCTCGCCATGCGGTAAGCGCGTACAGACGCTGTTCCGTCTCGCCCTCGCTACGGGCGTCTTTGGAGTGCATATCAATACAGTAGACACATCCATTGATCTGCGAGGCGCGCATCCTCACGAGTTCGACAAGCGATGGTTCGAGTTTGGATGCCTTTCGAACAAACGCTTCCAAACCGACCATTCCCGCGTAGGCTGCTGGAGCTGCTTGCTGAGCATTAAGGCGTGCTTCCATAGTGTGTTCCTTTCTTTTGCGTTCCTCGCGGCGAGCGAGATTTGTGACCTGTGACATGTAGAGGCCCTCCCGCTCACGCCGCCGATAGACGAATGATGGGTTTGATTGTGTCCCCTTTTTCACTGTCTTGCGCAGCTTGATTGATTTGATCGAGGCTGTAAAACTTGGTCAGTTTCTCGAACGGGAAGTGCCCCTGCGCGTTGAGTTCGATGAGCTGCGGAATAAAAATGTCGGGAACGCTCTCGCCCTCAAGAATGCCGCGTATCCCCTTGCCTCGTATCATCAGGGTGTTCACGTCAAAGCTCACCTCTGTCCCTAGTGGCTCTGCCCCGACGATGCCGCATGTGCCGAGAGATCCGAGTGCTTCTATCGCCTGATGCAACGCTCTGGGGTCCCCGGAGGCCTCGAGCGAATGATCGACTCCGCCACCAGTAATATCTCGGATCGCCTCAACTGGATTTGTCAGTTTACTGTTAATAGCATGCGTCGCGCCCAGTTCCTTTGCCATTTCCAGACGCGAGGGCACGATGTCTACGGCGACGATAGTTGTTGCTCCAACAGCTCGTGCTGCCATGATCGCTGAGCATCCAACTGCGCCCACGCCGAAGGAAGCGAAACTTGTGCCCGGTCTCACATTCAGCGCATTCATCACGGCCCCGGCTCCGGTCTGAATACCGCAGCCGAGCGGACCGAGGCGTTCGAGTGGTACGTCACTTCTGACCTTGACCACGTTGCGTTCATTGGCGAGTGCGTAAGTCGCAAACGACGATTGCCCGAAAAAGCGGCGTGCGGGCGGTTTACCAGGAGAGCCGTCCGCCTGAGACCTGATGAAATCTGCCGCTGTATCTGTAACGATTCACGCCCTCGGTGCTCCAATGGGGTGTTATCGGGAAGCACACAAAGCCGGTAAGGCGGCACAACTGGTGCTCGTATTTGATTCATTAGGAGAAGAAAAATGACCGACCAAGCACACAAGGCCGAGCAATTCCGGGCATTGCATATTCCAGGAAAGCCGGCCGTCCTCTTTAACATCTGGGACGCAGGCGGCGCGAAGGCTGTCGCTTTGGGGGGTGCCAAGGCAATCGCGACCGGTAGTTGGTCGGTCGCCAATGCAAACGGATTCGCCGATGGCGAGCGCATCCCTCTGGCCCTGGCTATCGATAATCTGCGCCGGATCGTCGGCGCGACACAATTGCCGGTGACGGTCGATCTCGAGAGCGGCTATGGTGACACGCCGGAGATGGTCGGTGAGACCATCGCTCTGGCGATCGAGGCGGGGGCGGTAGGCTGCAACCTAGAGGATAGCTTTCCGGCGAATGGAAAGCTCCGCGAGAGAGTCGATTATGCCAATCGCGTCAGGCGCGCTCGCCAGGCCGCCGATGCAGCCAACATGCGCTTCTTCATCAACGCCCGGACTGATATCTTTCTCCAGCGACCGCCTGAGCAGCATGACGATGTTATGGTCGCTGAGGCGATCGATCGAGCACACGCGTATGCGAAGGCTGGAGCCGATGGACTCTTCGCGCCCGGCTTGGCGGATATCGTTCTGATCGCCCGTCTGGCGGAAGCGTCGCCGCTTCCGCTCAACATCATGGTCGGCGACACCACTCCGTCCGTGCGCGTGCTGGCAGAGCATGGCGTTGCGAGGCTGAGCCATGGTCCCGGTCCTTACCTAATGGCGATGAGGGCTTTGGAAGAAGCGGCACGCGCGGCGGGCGCATGATGCGCCGTAACTCCTTGCGTAAGGAATCGGCCCATGGCCCTTCGGCTTCCAGCGCTTTCACGGCGATAACGCGTGTTTAAATCCCATCGGGGCGCCAAGATTCAGTGATTCAGTGCATGTTCTGGTGCATGTTCGCGTCCGACGTTACTGCCATTCACTGCGACATCCTGCAAAATCGAAACGGCGCGCAGGTCTTTTATTCTGTGTAGGTTATGCGAATCCGCGCGTTGACGTGCAGCGTGCTGCAACATTCCAAGATTTGGACTCAAAACCCGTTGAGTTTGCTGCGGTTTCCATGCAGATCTGAACGTGACTCTGACCTTCGCAATCTAGGCGAGGGAACCTACGACCTCGCGACTACGCATGAGGGCGATGCCGCTTCCTATTTCTATCCGCTGACACTGCAATGACTTGGGTGTTCTCGGATGGACGTCGGGCAGGTTCAAAAATCGACCTATTCCACCATTTTTCGTGTGTCACGAAAATTTGCGTATAATAGAAGTCGGAGGTGAGCATGCCGACCGCAACTCATTCCGACGGACTCGTGGTGTGGACCGAACCGAAGGCACTCGATGAGGCGAAGTCGCTATTTGCACCCTACTCGCCCCAGTTTCAGACCGTTCCGTGCGACATAAAGACCGCGCTGGGAAAGACCCAGGTCAGTGTCCTCTACCTATCTAGCCCCGAAGAGGATGCTGCCGTTGAGAGCACCCTTGTCACTCTTCGGAATTGCAAGGTATCGACGCTTTTGGTATATACACCGCACCACTCTGCCGATTTCGCTTTCCGTGTGGGAACGATGGTTGGACGGCAGAAGTTTCCCGAGGCTGAATGGGCCTTCAACTGGCCTCACCTCAGACAGCTCTTGAAGGCACGGAACATCCGTGCCCATGCGCGGCCGAAAGGGGATGAGAAATCGACATTCGAACTCGGGAATGCTCGGCAGCGGCTTGGACTGAGCCAGGAACAGTTGGCGAATGCTTTGAATGTGACCGCTCGCACCGTGCAGAACTGGGAAGCGGGCAAAGGGACCAGCCAGATGTATAAGAAGACCCGCGACCTCCGCGAATTGCTGTCCCGCATGGAAGACTATGTCGTGGCTCCCAAGGAGAAGGAATGGCTTTCTTCGCCCCTTGAAGCCTTCACAGGACGAACTCCCCAGGAACTGATCACCAATGGACGCATCCGCGATCTCGTCGTAGAGTTCGACAGGTTGCGGGAGGGACAGCCAGTGTGACGTTCAATGCCAAGCAGCAGAGGGCAATCAAGCGTTGGATAAGCTTTGCGGCGCCCATGAAGGGGCTTTTCTTTCGCAGCGTCGAATACCGCTACATCGATCCGATTGACGTCCTGAGCGGGGATGGAGCTCGGGCTTACGGAGGGAGATTTGCGCCCATCGGCACCCGAGCGGTTTACCTGTCGGTGACGGACTCCGGGGCGAGCAAGGAAGTTACAGCACGCAAGTCGAGGCTTGGTGGCGTCGGCCAGATCAGCATCGACAAGTATCCTCGGGTTGTGTATGCGGTCGCCGTCGATCTGAAGAAGGCACTGGATCTATGCACCCTTGGATCCTCGCAGGCAGCCGAAGCCGTAAGAGCGACTTGTCTCGTCAAGAACGATCTGCGCCCTTGATGGAATTGGCCAGCGAACTCATCTCTGCCGCAATTCAAGGCCTTGTGTTTCCGAGCGTTGTGGGCGGAGAAAACAATTTGGTCGTCTACCGCGCCAATTGCGGCCGAAAGGCGCTCTCAATACAGAACGAACGGGCAGTGATCGATCAGGTCAGGCGAATCGCCGGCAGACACAACTGACGAACGAGCCCTGGCGGATTCTTTTTGTGAGAAGGATGCAGGGCTGATTTCCACAATCGGCTCACGGGCCACTTGGTTATCAGTGTTGGCGCATTGCCGCAAATAACGCCTGATCTTAGCCGATCAAAGAGAAATCACTGAATCGCACACCTGAGCGGCGGAATTTCGTTCGCGCTTGCCATCGAACACGTGGCTGGTTGATCCATCCAGGTTCTAGCGTATTTGACCGAACTGCTGATCCGGGGTAAGTTCTTTCCGAAATGAAGAAACACCATGTGGGCGAGCGAGAGCCTGAATTGGGGCGACGCAGGTTTTCCGAGGCACGAAAGAACGATGCGAAGCTGGCCGCACGATGCAACTCGACGGCGATCAAAAAGAGGAGCAATTCTTCCACGGCGGACAGCGAACAGGGAAGCGTATCTGCTGGACAATTGCTGGACTTTCGTCTGCAAATGAGGTGTTCGGGTACAAATGAGAGTGCGTTAACGCAAACAAAACAAAGGAAATATCGATGGGCGCAAACAGAACCAGATTTTTAGCAAACCGCCGCCTTCAGCCACTCGGCCATCTCTCCGGTTCTCACATCGGATTATACCGGAACTCCCGAATCGGACGCGCCGCACTATCAATTTTGCCGCTCAGACGTCGGCAAGGGCCGGAAAATCGTGCCTGCTCGTCGCGCGGCGGGCCTCGCCGAGGCCAGAGACCTCGATCGCGGTTTCCGTTTGTACGGCAGGACAATTGTTGGTAGATTCACAGTCATGCTTTCAGGCTCCAGAATGGCGGTGCGCCCCGGATTGGCACCGCGGAAGATGCGCTTTCTTCCCCTGATTGCAGCCACGTTCTTCATGGTATCCGGCGGCCCTTACGCCATCGAAGACATTCTTGGCGGGGCGGGATTCGCGCGCGCGATCATCATTCTGCTGGTTCTGCCCATCGTGTGGAGTCTACCCACCGCATTGATGATCGGGGAACTGGCCAGCGCAATTCCCGCTGAAGGGGGATTCTATATCTGGGTCCGGCGCGCGCTCGGTCCCTTCTGGGGATACCAGGAAGGCTGGCTGTCACTGTCAGCGAGCGTTTTCGACATGGCGATTTATCCCGCATTTTTTGTAAGCTACCTCGGAAAATTCAACCCGGCGCTGACAGATGGCTGGTATGGATACGCCTGGAAGTTAGGTGTTGTCGCCCTGTGCTGCGCCTGGAATCTTCGTGGTGCGCCCGCGGTGGGGGAAGATTCGGTTTGGATGTCGGCGCTCCTGCTAGCGCCATTCGCGGTCCTTGTCGCGTTCGGGTTCTGGCAGGGATTCACCGCGCACGCAGCGGTGCACTGGAGCCGGCCTGCATCCGGCGCGGGCTTTTCGACGGCCATCCTGGTCGCCATGTGGAATTACATGGGATGGGATAATGCATCTACCGTGGCGCAGGAAGTGGAGAACCCGCAACGGGCCTACCCTCGCGCCATGGTCGTGTCCACGCTGCTTGTGGCCATTGTTTACGTACTGCCGCTGGCGGCGATCGCGGCTGCTGGGCTTTCAGTGGACAGCTTCTCCACGGGGGACTGGATGACCGCGGCGACCCGCATCGGCGGACCGATGCTGGGCATGTCGGTCGCTGCCGGCGGCGTGATTACCGGGGTCGGCATGTTCAACGCGTTGGTGATGAGTTACTCACGGCTGCCGATGGCCATGGCCGAAGACGGCATGCTGCCGCGCGCGATTGCCCGGCGCAACAGCCGCGGCGTGCCCTGGGTCAGTGTTTTGCTGTGCGGAATCGCCTGGGCGCTGGCACTGGGCCTCACATTCGAGCGGCTGATCACGATCGACCTCATTCTCTACGGATCGAGCCTGCTGCTGGAGTTCGTCGCGCTGGTGGTGTTAAGGATCAGGGAACCGCGATTGGTGCGCCCATTTAAAGCCGGCAATCTCGCTTTCGCTGTGCTGCTGGGTATAGGACCGGCAGTATTGATCGGATACGCGCTCTACGCCTCGCGAACCGATACGGTGAAGCTGGGGCATGCCTCCGTGTCCGCGCTGCTTTTCTCTTTGTGCGTGGGCCTGCTGGGGCCAGTGCTGTATCGAGTCACTGCCTGGCAAGGGATGCGCCGGGTGGCCACAGAACCCGTTTCGGAGTCATAACAACAACGGAAAGAATGGCGGCGAGCCTTCCTCTCGCCGCCTCGCGCAACCGCTGGAATAGGGCCGCATGGATGTAGAAAATGCCCTATCTCATAATTCGTTCTAGACTGTCGCTTCCAGGTTGACTCGGTCGGCAATCTCACTCAGCACGGCGTCGGCGTTTTCCTCCTCAGCTTCGATAGACTCGAGCACCGCCGCATCGACGTCAAGGCCAAGTATCTCGGCCCAGCGGCGCAAGGTTCCATACACAGCTATTTCGTGATGCTCCACCTGCTGTGCTGCGCCAATCAGCGCGATGTCGCGAACCGACGAGTCAGTCACATCGTTGATCAGGTCGGATGCGGCAGTGGTGAGCCCATTGATCACCTTGCAGGTCTCTGTTGAAACTTCGCCGATGTGCTTTCGAAGCAGACCTTCCACGCTCGACACGTGGCCCAGGGTTTCATCAAGGTGTACGCGAAACGCATCGGTCAATTCAGGGTCGGTCGAGTTTTGAATCAGGTCGGGAAGAGCCTTGGTGATCTTCTGCTCCATGTCCAGCGCCTTCTTCAAGTCGTTGATGTACAGCGTGCGAAGATCTTCAATGTGCGCCGAAAACAATTTCATAAAGCGATCCTCCGTGTATTCGATGGTGGCAATCAGCCTGTTTCGGCTGAGGGTGTTTGCAGTGCCTGGAGCGCGAGATTTTCCCGCGCCCAAGGAACCGTCGGGCAATGATCTCGGTGTCGAATATGCAGGGTTGGTACCCACAGCTGCGCGATGATCTTTAAACAATCCGCCCTGCCGAATTGCAACTCTCTCCCGTTGGAGTGCTCCGAATCTCCTGGCACTCCCCCGCCCAGCTACTATGAGCGGCATTCAATGGCAGTGGTTGCCCGGCAATCGGAATGAAAGAGACGCCCAGTGGCCGCGAATAATTAAAAACCGAAGCATCCCTGGTCACCCCGGTCGAAACGGGGCAGCTCAACCGGCGAGGATATCTTCCGTTGGGGGTTTGGAAGTAACGGGCTGTTTACCGTGCCGCAGCTTTGAGCCTGCTCTCCAGCGACTTGACTTGAGGCTTCTTCTCTTTGTTTTCCGTGAACTGCTTCGCCGCGAGAATAACTCGATCGCGAGCGTAGGCGGCGTCGTGCCAGCCTTTGATTTCGACCCTCTTTCCCTCCAGATCCTTGTAAATCGAAAAGAAATGGGTGATTTCCTTGAGCATGTGAGGATAAATATCGGTGTAATTCCAAACATTGGTGTAGCGAGGGTTGTTCTTGCCTACAGCCAGAACCTTCTCGTCCAGGATGCCCTGATCGAGCATTTCCATCAGGCCGATGGGACGCACTTCCTGGACACAACCAGGAAAACTTGGACTGGGAACCAGGACAAGCACATCGAGGGGGTCGCCGTCATCGCTCAGCGTGGACGGTATGAACCCGTAGTCGCCCGGATAGTGGACCGGCGAATGCAGGTTCCGGTCCAGCTTGAAGACGTGCAGTTCTTTGTCATATTCGAACTTATTGGTGCCGTCCTTGGGGATTTCGATCACCGCCCGAAAGACCTCCGGCGAGCGGTCACCTATAGGCAACTCCAGATAGTTAACCATATTGCTTACTCTCCTCTTGTTCTCGTATGCACACAGTATGAGGTTTGGATGCGCCGCGGAATGTGGAATCGTATCGCGGGCGATGAAATCCGACCCGATTGCGCCCGGCCATAGGGAAATTGGCCGGTCACGAAAGCGCTACGCCGCCGAGGGTACGGTGCACAGGCGGCCAACTCCGGCCTCTGCCGGAACTACTATAATCACGGATAATGAAGGCGCATGTCTATGTCACTTTGAAGCCATCGGTCCTCGACCCGCAGGGCCAGACCATCCAGAACGCGCTGCGCAAGATCGGGTTTTCAGATGTAGCCGGAGTGCGCCAGGGCAAGTACTTCGCTGTCTCGCTCGCAGATGGGCTCACCCCCGAATCGGCGCGGAGCCAGGTGGAACGCATCGCGCGTGAGGTGCTGACCAACCCTGTCATTGAGGAATTCACATACCGGATAGAGGAATAGCGAGCGTGCAGCGGGGCGCTGTGCGCGGGTGGCTCGCCGATTCAGGGGCCTGAATCTCCCTCGGACTCACCCGCCTGTGGCTTGGACTGTGCCGAATCCGGCCCGGGCTCTTCTGGTCCGGCTCGAAATCACCCTCATCCGGCTCGCGCTCCTCGGTCTCATTCCCCTGGCAGGGAAGATCTCCTCCGTCACAGGCGCCAAGTGCCTTAGAATCTTTACATGTGCGGCATTGTTGGCTATGTCGGTCCAAAAAAGGTCGTCCCTGTCATTATCGAGGGACTGAGGCGCCTCGAATACCGCGGCTACGATTCGGCTGGAATCGCCGTAGGCAGCCCTGGAAGCGATAAGCTCGCGGTGTCGCGGGCCCCGGGAAAGCTGCACAATCTGGAAGAAGTCCTCCACGACCATCCTCTCGAAGGCACGTTCGGCATCGGCCATACACGCTGGGCCACCCACGGCCGCCCCACCGAAGAGAATGCTCACCCCCACCGCGATTGCACCGGGCGCATCGTGGTGGTGCACAACGGTATTGTTGAGAATTACCTGGCATTGAAGCGCGAATTGGTCGCCCAGGGTCACAAGTTCGTGACTGAAACCGACACCGAGATCATCGCCCACCTGATTGAGCAGGTGCAGAAGGATGCGACGGCCACTGGCGCACCCATCTGCCTGGAATCGGCCGTTCGTCTCGCAGTCAAACGCCTTACTGGAGCTTTCGCGCTGGGCGTACTCTCTGCGGCCGAGCCGGACAAGATTGTTGCCGCGCGGTCGGGGCCTCCCGTGGTGATCGGAGTGGGCGAAGGTGAATCCTTCATCGCTTCGGATATCCCGGGCATTCTGCACCACACGCGCGATGTCTACTTTCTGGCCGATGGCGACATGGCCATCCTCACCCGCGATGGAGTCAAGCTGACCGACTTCAACGGCAAGCCGATCGAGCGCGCCATCACCCACATCCAGTGGGATCCGATCCAGGCCGAAAAGGGCGGCTACAAGCACTTCATGCTCAAGGAAATCTGGGAGCAGCCGCGCGCCATTCGCGACACCACGCTGGGCCGCGTGTCGCTTGATTCGGGCAAGGTGTACCTGGGTGAAATGGAGATTCCCGACGAAGAACTGGCGTCGGCATCGAGCATCAACATCGCCGCTTGCGGCACCAGTTGGCACGCGGCGATGGCCGGCAAGTACATGATCGAACGCCTGGCCCGGCTTCCCGTCGACGTGGATTACGCCAGCGAATACCGCTACCGTAATCCAATTCCCGATCGTAACGCCCTGGGCCTGCTGATTACACAGTCGGGCGAGACAGCCGACACGCTTGCCGCGCAGCGTGAAATGATCGCTCTGGGCTCGAAAACGGTGGCGATCTGCAACGTTGTTGGCGCCATGGTCGCGCGCGAAGCCCACGGCGCCATCTACACCCACGCGGGACCGGAAATCGGCGTAGCGTCGACCAAGGCTTTCACCGCCCAGCTGACGGCTCTTTTCCTGCTGGCGATGAAGCTTGGACAGCTCCGCGGCCGGCTTGATCCGGCCCGCTCGGTTGCGCTGATGGAGGAGTTGAGCCGGGTCCCCGGCAAGATCGAGGAAGTGTTGCGTTCCTGCTCGAGCTTGTGTGAGAAGCTGGCCAGGGATTTCTCCAACGCTCGCGATTTTCTCTATCTCGGCCGCGGGATTCATTTTCCGATCGCGCTCGAAGGGGCGCTGAAGCTCAAAGAGATTTCCTACATTCACGCCGAGGGGTACCCGGCCGGCGAAATGAAGCACGGACCCAACGCATTGATCGACGAAACTCTACCCGTGGTGGTCCTGGCCACGCGGGATGAGGCGGACCCCGCGTCGAAACTGCGCTATGAGAAGACCCTCTCCAACATCCAGGAAGTGACGGCACGTTCGGGCCGGGTGATCGCAGTGGCGACCGAAGGCGACACAACCATCGGCGGCCTGGTCGAGCAGGTGATCCACATTCCCCCGTCACTTGAACTGCTGTCGCCGCTGATCGAGATTGTGCCATTGCAGCTGCTGGCCTACTACATCGCCGTACGCCGTGGCTGCGACGTCGATCAGCCGCGAAACCTGGCCAAATCGGTAACCGTGGAATAAAGGGAAAATGGGTCTCGTCGGCGGCTGGAACTGAATAATTATTTCGCCTACTGAGTAAACAAATCCCCTACTGTGTAAATATTCTGCCTACTGACCCGGGAACCCACACCCGAACGGTTCGGAGGTGGGATAACACATGATTCCGACGCGCATCAGCTACAATTTTTGCGGGTCAGTGTGTCGAGACGACCATAAAATGGCCGACTGCCATTTTATGGGTGGATTCCAAAAGTCGTAGATTCGCACTCGGTACGAGAAGATGCGAAAAAAAAGCGAACCTTGTCCTGAAAATTGAATCTGCTCGTCGCCTTTTTGGCGCGAGAGAGCTTGAACTGCCGTTTGGGCGTGTCAGTACCATTCAAGGAATTCCGACGAACACAAGTCTAATTTGCCGGCCCGGAGACTTGCTCAGTCCGGCGCGTTCAATTGGGACAAACAGTTTCCTCAATTCGTGCTTGCCCGTGACGGCGTGCTGAAGAATTCGATGATGACCGGCGCAACCGCAGATGCGGAGACGTTATGGTCCTGCCCGCGCAGGTACATGCGCCGTGCGTTGGGCAGCGCGCCGGCGACCGTTGTCACTGCATCTTTCAAGGATGCTGGACTCTTCTCTCCGCCTATGACAAGAGTCGGGATGGTGATCAACCTGCTTAGGTCACGCAGCACCGACCAATCCTCCAGCAGCGTGAGGTCGTAAGGGAGCGTATGCGCGACGGATAGGTTCTTCTTCCACGCACTCCGCATGACGAGCGGCATGACGGCGACGAATGATCTCGGTGCGCCGTAGACGTCGGTTATGAAAAACCGGACGGCGCCGACGCGGTCGCCCGCCGATATGAACTGCACCAGGCGCCTCTTCTGTACGTCGAACGAGTGGGGATTACCGTCTTCTTCAATAAAAGGCGGCTCATACAATGCGAGCCCCTTCAAGCTCACTCCCCGCGCGGCGGCCTGCAGCGCCAGCGCGCCCCCCGAAGAGATGCCTACCGCCAGCGCCGAGCCTCCGGCTTCCCTCACCATGGATCGGAGATCGTCTACCTCGCGCTCAATCGCATACTCTCGCGCGTCGCCGCTTGCGCCACGCCCGCGACGATCGTAGGCAAACACTGTGAAGTGTTTGGCGAGCAGCGGGGCGAGTTGCGAAGCAGGACCGTTCTCGCGGTAGCAGAATGCGCCGTCCACGATGATCAGCGGCGGACCGGATCCGAGCTTCGTGTACGCAATCGTGGTTCCGTCACCGGATGTCGTCGTTCGATTCATACCAACCTCCTTCACCGTCGGGCCGTCGGGGCGAAATACGAACGCCGTGGCGACCGTCAGTAACGCCGATGCGACTACAACGCTGATTCGCTTACCCATTCAAGGCACCTATCCGATCGTCTTGAGATATTCGTCGAGATTATTCAGGGTTTGAGCCGTTCCCTCATCCACTCGCATCTGGAGCAAGGCGTCACGCTCTGTTCTCGATTGGCACTGAATCGTTATGGTGAGTGTTGTCTTACCATCGTGCTCACTAAAAACGAGCGTGGTCATAGACTCACCGTTCGACACGGGGCTGGGCGTGCTGCCGAAGACGAGCCGCGCCGGCGGAGTGATTTCGCGGTAGAGGCCGGTGAAGGGATATTTGGCTCCGTCAGGCCCGCCGTTTACGAATCGAAATGCGCCGTTCGGCCGAAGGTCGATTTCACAAACGGCAAGCGGCGTGCCGCTTGGGTCCCACCAGTGCGAAACGTGCTCGGCCTTCGTCCAGGCTTCGAAGACGAGTGTCCGCGGCGCATCGAAGACCCGCTCGATGACGATCCCGTGTTCCGACGGCGTTGTGACCTTCGCGCGTCTGGTGTTCTCCTTATCGCTTTGTGCGAGCATGACGTTTCTCCTTCTTCTGCAAATCACCCAGGTAGTTGTCCAGGCTGGCGAATCTCTCCTCCCATAACCGGCGGTAATCCTCCACCCATTCGGAAACTGCCCGAAGCGGAGCAGCCTCCAGACGGCAAGGGCGCCACTGCGCGTCGCGGCTGCGTGTGATCAGTCCGGCGCGTTCGAGAACCTTGAGATGTTTGGTAATGGATGGCGCACTAATGGAGAAAGGCTCTGCGAGTTCTTTGACCGAGGTTTCTCCCAGAGAGAGACGCGCCAGAATGGCTCGCCGAGTCGGGTCCGAGAGCGCTGCAAAGGTCGTGCTGAGATCATCTGGCATGTACTTTACCCATCGGCTAATTAGCCTATGTGTAAAGTAGCGTGACTGCTATCGCCTGTCAAGAGAAATCCGAGCGCCATCGTTCGATTCATGGGAAGGCTCAAGTTGCGCGCCGAATCTCGACTGGCGCATTCAGGGACTTACCGCTCATCGAAACGCCGCGGGGCCGAACAGCGGTTCAGTTTACGCCTCGACGATAGTGCGTAAATTGAGATTCTGAATTGCGTTCCGCACCGGCCCCCAAATGCCAGGACCGGTGCCACCCTCAGTTTAGTTATCTACGCCGAGATCGTGGCCACCCGCCAGTTCGTGTACTCAAGTTGAAAATCAATGTTGAATGCTTGTCTGTTCAATTCCATATTGTATTGCTGCTTTAAGTACGTCGATCTTTATATCTGCTAGTGTTTTGAATTTAATGCAATACCCCGTGACGCTTGCTTTGCCGAGTTCCTGCGCAAATGTTTGGATCAGATACTTCTTGTCATCTATTCCCATGATATAGACGGAAATGCCTGTTGTATTCGCACTTATACCGATCTGATAGAACTCCTTGGTTTTTCCATCGGCATACTTAATGGTTTGAGATCCATATCCAATGTTTGGGTTGGAAACGGTTTTTCCTTTCTCGTCTTTTCCATCTAAGAACCACAATTTAGATGTTGGCATCAGAGCCAGAATAATCTGATGCAATTGTTGCATTTCGCTACGCTTTGGTTCCGGTTGACCGGTAATATACTCCTTAATTTGTTTCTGCATGTTCATGTAAATCTCCTTGGCTCAGCGGTACCAATCCAGTGCTCCGGGCACCACCGGATTGGAGTCGGATTGCTAGGCTGCGTAAATCGATCAGAATGATATCGGA
>Ga0207098_10053_pt1 | contig 34747 bp, 26 predicted proteins | sample Alteio_BWMinHeat_84_FD_153548 | JGI IMG/M metagenome (GOLD analysis project Ga0207098, IMG submission 153548) | Enriched cells from forest soil in Barre Woods Harvard Forest LTER site, Petersham, Massachusetts, United States -... | ecosystem: Environmental > Terrestrial > Soil > Temperate forest >...
ATCAGGATCAGCAGCAGGCGAAACGCCTTCGGCTCCAATTGCCGCACGTGTCCCGCTTTGACGATCGCGAACTCCCGTTCGCGCACCGTCACATCCGCGAATCTGAAAACGGAGGGCTTAGCAGCGATCATAGCCACCCTCATAACTCATTCAGAAACAGTTCAGGACTTTATCAGGACAAATGTGCGGGCTCTGACCCAGAGTCGCATCAGTTGCCGGCTGTCGAGATCACGACTGGTTGCTTCCCTGCTTTACGACCTTCCGCCAGGGGTGGGCTCCCAGTCCGGCGGGACCCCGCTGGACGGGGAATGCCGCAAGTGTACGCCAGACTCTCCTGGACCGCTATGCCTTTGTGTCGCGGCCACAGGTGTTCTGTATCGAGTGGCATTCTCCTCTTCCAGCCGGGGATTCGAATCAACCTAAGTCCATGAGCCGCAAGCAGCATAAGCTTCCGCTTGGCTCTTTTGCGGCCCGATTCCTCAACGTGGGAGCCAAAAGAAGGGAGCCATCCAATGACCAAGGTTTATGCATGCTTTTCCGCGGCGGCCTTAACCGTTGCGTGCCTTTGCTTAGTTGCTCGCGCCGACGCGCAAGCGGATGAAACAACGTTCTCGACGCTCTATAAGTTCGAAGCTCCAGCCGCTACAACCTTCACGAGCGCTCTGGGGTCTCATCCAGATACCACGCCGGCTTTGGGTCCGGACGGCGCCATTTACGGGATGACAAGTGGTGGCGGCCAGTACGGCAACGGCGTCATCTATCGGTTCGATCGGGAAGATCACCAGTACACCGTCATGCATACCTTCAGCGCGATGGATGCGAATGGAGACAACGCGGACGGAGCCTCCCCGGGCGATGGATTGACCACCGGTCCAAACCGTGTGTTTTACGGCATGGCCATTCTCGGCGGCCCAAACGGAAATGGCACAGTCTTCAAAATCACCACCTCCGGCGAGTTTACCGTGCTACACGCGTTCAGCGCCCTGGATGCGAACGGTCACAATCAGGACGGAAAGTGGCCGCTGCGCAACATTATCATCGGCAACGACGGCAACCTCTACGGCACCACCCGCACCGGCGGGCAAAACGACTGCCTTTTTACCCATGGCTGCGGGGTCGCCTGGACTATCGATGGCAGCGACAACTTCACGGTTATCCATCAATTCATAGCAGATGAGGGCCACGCAGCGTCACTAACCCAGGGGATCGACGGGTACTTGTATGGCTGCGCGGTGTGGCCGGCTACATCGTTGCCTCCCGGCCCGTTGCCCTCGGGGATCCTGTACCGGATGGAGACATCGGGACAGAACTTTCAAACGCTCTACAGCTTCAGCCAGACGAACGCGAGCGGCGAGAACAAGGATGGCGCAGACTGCTACGAACCGCTGGTGGAGGCGCGGCCCGGCGTCTTTTACGGCGGGGCCATTCATGGAGGAACAAATGGCAATGGTGTCGTGTTCCGGTATTCCCTCTGGAACCCAGGGGACGTCAAGGTTGGGCACGACTTCAGCGCCATGAACTCCACCGGCCAGAATTGGGATGGAGCGTACCCGAATGGCCCGCTGGCTCTCGGGCCGGATGGGACTCTGTACTCGACCGCCAATGGCGGGGGTGCAAAAGGCAACGGCGTGATTTATGGCCTCCGGGAAGACGGCCAGTTCGAGGTTTTGCACGCCTTCAGTGCAACCAATGCAACAACCGGAGCCAATCACGACGGCGCGTTCCCTGATAACGGCTTGATACTCGAAGCGAACAGACTCATCGGGATAGCCATCTACGGCGGCAACGGCAGCCCCGCCGGTTACAACGACAGCGGCGGCACGCTCTACGAGTTGACATTGGACGACTTTTAACCTGCGAACTTGAAGGTTGATCCGGAAGGATTCGCTCCCGCACGTGCCGGCGTCGATCAGTCATGGACACCTCCTCCGGTGTCCATGACTCGATCCGGGTGCCCATGGTGAAGAACCGCAAACTCAGAAGCTGATCCGGGCGCTGAGCTGGATTTCGCGGCCGGGGGTTGAGACTTCAGTGATGCTGCCGAAGCTGGCGGTGTTGACGAAGCGGTTGGGAGTGCCGTAGTTGGTGTGGTTGAGGGCGTTGAAGAACTCGGCGCGGGCTTCAATGCGCGCCTTTTCCGCGATGGGGAACTCTCGCACTACGCCAACGTCCATGGTCTGCTGGCCCGGGCCGTACACGGTGTTGCGGCCCACGTTGCCGTAGGTGTACGCGGGCGGCGAGGCGAAGGCCGCGGGGTTGAACCAGGTAGTGGAATTGTGCGTGCCCGATCCGAAGATGGGCTTGCCGGTGAGATTGGCGCGGATGGGATTTTCGCCGACCACCGTTCCAGCATTGGCGGTGTCGCCAAAGACGGAGATGGTGAGCGGGAAGCCGGTTTGTACCTGGTACACGATGGAACCACGCCAGTCGCGGGTGAGGATGCGGGTGAAGGAGTTGCTGCCGATCGCCCGGGAGTTATAGACGCCGCTGAGCGCGAAGCGATGGCGGATATCGCAGCCCAGGCCTTTCTCGGCGTTGAGGTCGTCGTTGTTCTGCGGCGTCGCGGCCTCGAACATCGGGGAGCGGAAGTCGGGCGCGTTCTCGAGCGCCTTGGCGTATGTGTAGTTGGCGAGGAAGCTGAGGCCGTTCGCGTAGCGTCGGCGTACATTGACGTAGCCGGCGTCATACCAGCTCTGGGCGGTGTTCTCGAGCAGGTTGATGGTGCTGACCGGCGTGAGCTGGTCCTGTTCGAAGGTGGGGCCGAAGGTGACATAGGAGGGGAGAACCGTGTTGGGAACAAACTTGATCTTGGGATTCGGACGGCGCGGCTGGATGAGGCCGGGTCCGGGCTGGGCGTTGTTGATCAAGTGCGAGCGCTGGAGGTGGAATCCGCCGGCGCCGAGGTAGCCCAGTTCGACCGTCGTTTCTGAGCCGATCTGCTTTTCGAGGGAGGCGCTCCACTGCTGGATGTATTGCGCGGTGGCATGGAGTTGGACGCTCGTGAAGCTGACCACTGATGTGCCCAGGATAGGGGCTGGAAAGTTCAGAGTGGTAATGCTGGGAAGGAACGGATCGCTCTGCGACGTGAGCGGAAAGACGTAAGGCACGTTGTGGCGCTGGTTGCACCAAGTGTTCATGTCCACGGGCGTATAGAAGATGCCGTAAGCGGCGTGAGCCACGAGGCCAAGGTGGGGAAAGCTTTGCGCCAGGCCGAGACGCGGTGCGAAGTTGGTGCGGTTGGGGTACATGAGGCCCCTGGGGTAGCCGTTCTGGCCGCCGATAAAGATCTGGGGCGCGCCGGAGCTCAGGTCAAGATTGCTGTTGGTGTAGCGGATGTCGACCAGGGGGCTCATGTATTCGTAGCGCAGGCCGTAGGTGAGGGTGGTGGTGGACGTGAGGCGCCAGGCGTCCTGCGCGTAGGCGTCGGTGTACCACTGACGGAGGTCCATCTGGGGCACGCCGGCCTGGCCCTGGCGGGCGGCGGGCAGGCCGAGGAGGAAGCTGGCCAGAGCCGATCCTGATGCGCCGTCGTTGAGAGCGTACTGGGTGGTGAAGCCGTTGGTGAACTGGTAGTAGCCGCGGTTCTGGAAAAAGCCCCACATGGGCCAGATAAAGCGCTGATAGGCGCCGCCGAACTTGGCGCTGTGGCGGCCGATCTGCCAGTTGAGCGTGTCGCGGCCTTCGACCACGGTGTCCCACGCGTGCATGGGCGTGGCGATGTAGTTGTCCCCCATGGGAGAGTAGCCCTGCACGGTGAAATAGGGCGCGCCCCATGCGGCGGGACCGCCGAAGCCGGTGCCGGTGATGCCCAGCTGGCTCACGATGTCGTTCTTATTAGCGCTCTCGGTGGTGTGCATCATGCTCAGCCGCGAAATCGCCCCTGAAGCCTCATTCAGGAGGCGGGAGTTGAAGACGTGATTCCAGGCGAGGATGCCCTGCTGGGAGAGGTCGTCGTGATAGAAGCCGAAGCCGGGCAGGCCTTCGGGCATGAAACCAAATTCGCCGGCACCCGAGTAGCGGAAGAAGGCCGTGTCGCCGCTCGAGAAGCTGTGGTCGATGCGGATGGTGCCCTGGTCATTGTTCATGCGCTGCTTGCGCATGTCCAGGTAGTTGTTGGCATCGTTGCCGGCGCCGACGACGGTGGGTTGGCCCATCATGGTCATACCGCCCATGTTCATGGTGTTGGGCTGGGGCGTGTATTGGTTGAGCATGATGGATGCGGCCTGGGTGAGGCGTCCGGGCGGGATGACGTTGAGGACGCCGTTGTACTGGAACTGCTGCCGGATGTACTGGGGATTGGTCTTGCTGGCAGGCGCGATGGGATTGTAGCCGGGGTTGGGCACGGTGGTGGTGGGGTCGTAGATGTTTACGCCGCTCTGGCTGAAGTCGCCAGAGGACTCGGCCGCAGTGGGCACCGTGTCGACCATGGACATGGTTTCGACGTTGCGGAAGCCTTCGTAGTTGACGAAGAAAAACGTCTTGCCGATGTGCGGGATGGGGCCCCCAATGGAGGCGCCGAAGTTATTCTGCACCAGAAACTTTGAGCCGCCCATTTCGTTGAAGGAGTAGGCGTCCATCGCGCCGTTGCGCAGGAACTCGTAGGCGGTGCCGTGGAAGGCACCCGTGCCCGAGCGGGTGACGATGTTGATCTGGCCCCCGCCGGCACCCCCCATTTCAGCGGAGTAGCTGCCCGTCTGCACCTGGAATTCCTGCACCGCGTCAGGCGAAGCGCTCAGGTTCTGGGTGCTGAAGGTGGGGTCGGTGTTGGTGGCGCCGTCGAGAAGAAAGTAGTTGGCGTTGGGACGGCTGCCGCCGATCGAGACCGCGGAGCGCTGCCCGGGACGCCAGTAGAGCGGGTTCATGTCGCCGGTCGCCGCGCCGTGGCTGACATGGGCTCCGGGCACGGTGAGGACGAGATCGATGAGCATGCGGCCGTTCAGCGGGAGCGACTCGACGGAGCGCTGGTCGACGACCGCGCCCACGCTCGCGTCCTGCGTCTTGAGCAGCTCACTCGCGGCCCGCACCGTGACAGTCTGGGTGTCGCTGGCGAGGTGCAACTGGACGTCGAGCGTGGCTTCCTGGCCCACTTCGAGAACAAGGGTCTGGGTTGCCTGCGTGTATCCGGCCTCATCCACGGTGACGGTATACGAGCCCGGCAGCAGGCCCGCAATCTCATACAGTCCGGTGGCGTTGGCGGTGACTTCGCGCTTGGCCCCCGTTCCATCCGCCGTGATGTGGACATGGGCTCCGGCAACCGGGCGGCGCTGCGGATCAAGGATGGATCCGCGCACCACCGCATAGTTGCTTTGAGCGTGGGCCGTGATGAGGACGAGTGCGAACGCAGCAAGGGCGAAGATGAATCTGCGAAACATGGCTCTCCTTAATAACAAGACAGCTGCTTTGGACTTCGGGACCTTCGGTCCTCTGATCGGGGCGGTGCGACCCCAACGCGCCAGAAGTTGCAGGCGCGGCTAAAAAGCGTGATTGAATTTGTGAGCCTCGGGAAGCAGACACACCGCCGGCTTAGCGCGACGATTTCCATACAAGTGTCGTCGCCGCGAGTACAGCCGTCATCGACCAATTGGTTGAGTGCAGAAGTTTTCGCCCGGATCGCGAGAACCGGCCGGGCTAGGCGAGAGGAGACCGAAAGGATACGAGATCCGGGCCACCGTGCAGAATTGCTACTGATCCGCAGGCCGGGTGTACGGCTTCTGCAGGTTCTGTCGCGCTTCGTTGACCGCGCCCTGGGTGTTGTCGTTGGTCTGGACAGCGAGGCGATACTCGTTGACCGCCCGATCCCGCTGGCCGGTGATGTCGAAGATGTTGCCCAGCCGGATGTGGCTCCAGACCTCCGTCCAGCGCGGATCATCGTCGCCCCGCAGCGCATCGCGGTATGCATTCACCGCGGCCTGGTAGTTGCGCTGTGAAAACAGCACTTCTCCGATCCGATAGTTGGCCAGTGAACTCTGCGAATTGGCCTCAAGCGCCTTCTGATACTCGGCCAGGGCGCCGGTCAGGTCACCCTGCGCGACGAGTTGCTGTCCCTTCAGAATGGCGATGCGCACCTGCAGGTCGGGGGTAGCTTTCAGGAGCCAGTTCCCGGGATCGATGCTGATCCGCCGCGGGCGGCCGAACGTGTCGACCACGTATTGCGAGTCCATGCCCACGACGTCGATCTTCTGATCGACCGTCTTGCCGTCGGTCTCCACGCGCAGTTCCACGGGCATGCGAAACAGATCAAGGTCCTGGTTGATTTCACCGATGGTGCGGAAGCCTTTGTTGTTCCCCAGCCGGTAAACGGCATACTTGTTGGTGAATTGGGGCGCGCCTGTGCCATCGACCCACTGCGCGAAGAAGGGCGTGAGTTGCTGCTGGCTCTGCGATTCGGCCACCTTCACGAAGTCGGCGGACCGGATGCTGTGGTCGGCGTACTGGCTCAATGTTCCCTTGAGCGTGGCCAGAAAGGCCTTGTCGCCGATCTCCCAGCGCAGCATGTGGAAGACCATGGCTCCCTTCTCCAGGGTCATGGACTGGAATTCGGGTGAGAAGGGGCTTAGGTGGCTGGCGCTGGAGAGGGGAATGGTGTCGTACGCCAGCGCTCCCGCCTCCACGTCCTGCAGCCCTGCGTGCAACGCGCTCTTGCCATTCTCGTCCTCGACGAACATCAATTCGCCATAGCGTGCCATGCCGTTGGTGATCCAGGCATCGTTGAGCGTGCGCGGGCTGATTTCAGAGCCCCACCACTGGTGGGCAATGGTATTGGCCAGGAGGCGGATGCCGGACTTGTCACCCGCGCGCGAGCCCATGATGCCTGCCAGTTCCGGAGCCCAGACCGCAGGGAGAGTGTCGTCGGGTATTTCGACGACATTGAGATGCGGCGACTCGATAGCCCCGAAGCTGTCAGTGAAGAAGTCGTATTCCTTGGTGGCCGTTTGCGCAAGTTCATTGGCGGCCTGCTGGTGGGCCACGGTCATAAAGACCTTCACATTGCCCGGGCCGGCGGTGGCGGCGTTCACGTAACGACCGGCAATGATGGTGCCGGGAAAGCCGGGCCGGGTCCAATTGAAGTCAAACTGATCGGCGGGCTTGCCGCCTTCGAGCTTGGCCGGATGGGACACTCCCTGCTGGCCGCTGGCAAAGACGCGCATTCCCTGCGGGACGCGGATGTGCATCTCGGCAGTGAACCTGTCGGTCATGAACCCGGTGGTGGGAAACCAGCGCGCGGCGTAGAGAAGGTAAGTAATCGGCTCCTGGATCGCGGCTAGCTTCAGCCCTTCGATCGGGCCGTCCTCGTTGCCGGTGATCACACCCTCGTATTGAAACGTCCAGCGATAGGTCTGTCCCTTGACGAAGGGAGTGGAGGGGCTCACGCGGATGGTTCCGTCGGCGGAGCGCTCCCCGGTCAGGAGCTTGCCCGATTCGTCCGAGACCTTGGTCAGTTTCAGGGCGGGATGAAAACCGAAGCTCACCATGTCAGCGTTTTCGGGAGGCGTAAATGTCACCACGGCCTTGGCGGAGAGATGGTGGGTTTCGGTGTTCAGCTCCGCATCGATCACGTAACCGGTAATACTGAGCGCGGCCCGCTCTGGCCGCTGCGCTGCTGCGGTTCCGACCAGAAGGAGGGCGGAGGCGATAAGGCCGAGTGCACCGATCGTCGTTCTGCGAAGATTCACTTCAAATCTCATCATTTTTTGCTCTTGTGGCTGGATTTGCACTCATGCCCTGCTTGGCTTAGCCCCTTGATTGCCTTAGTCCCTGGATTGCTTTAGTCATTGTAGCCACCGCGCACTGCCTGTTGCCGGGGCGGTTCCCGGGAAAGCCGGCTGGTTTTGTTCAAGAATGGACAGTTTCTTCCACCCCCGCCGAAAGCCTTGCTCCGAGCAGGTCAAGCGCAACATCGGCAACCCGCCCGATGGCTCCCTCGTCCGCCTTCCGGCCGCCCTTTGCCTGGGAGTACAGCAGGCTACGAATGGCCGCCAGTTCCTGCATCATGGACTGTCGCCGGCAGCCGTCGGGTAGCAACGGCTGCAACTGCCTGACGATATTGGATGCGGTGAAGTCGGACTGGATCAGCTCCGGAACGACGCGTTTGCCGGCGATCAGGTTGGCCATGGCCACGTGCGGCACCTGGACGGCACGCCTGGCAATGGCATAGGTGATGGGCGAGACGCGATACACCACCACGAAAGGATTCCCTATGAGGGCGGCTTCGACAGTAGCCGTGCCGCTGGCGACCACCGATCCGCGCGCGTGCAAAAGGACTGCGCGGGCGTCGTCAGCCAACCGCACGGCGAGTCCCTGAGCCTTCGCTTCGATCAGCCGGCGGACGAAATTGCGCTGGGCGGAATTCAATGTCGCGGCCAGGGGCAGGACGAATTCCAGCCGACCGCGATCGTGGCGGCCGGCAAGCTCACGAGCCGCATGCAGCATCGCAGGCAAATTGTCGCGGATCTCCTTGGCGCGGCTGCCGGGAAGAAGCCCGATCCAGGCCTTGCCGGGATCCAGGCCGTTTTCCGCCGCGAACTGTTCGCGCGTGACGGTCGGCGGTGCGAGGTCGGCGAGGGGATGACCGACGAACTCAGCTATGACACCGCGCTCCCGGTAGAACGGCTCTTCAAACGGGAAGATCACAAGCATCCGGTCGACGTACTTCTGGACAAGCTTGATGCGGTGTTTTTTCCAGGCCCAGAGTTGGGGACTCACAAAGAAAATCACCGGGACCCGAAGGCGGTGCAGCTCTTCCGCAAGCTTGAAATGAATGTCGGGGAAATCGATAAGGATGGCAACGTCGGGACGGCGCGCGCGAATGGACTGCTTGAGCTTGCGGAACTCGCGGTAGATACGGGGCAGATGGCGGACGACCTCGGTGATTCCCATGACCGCCACGTCTTCGGCGCGGACCACGCGCTCGAGCCCGGCCGCCACCATGTGGGGTCCGCCCATCCCCACGAAATTTGCATGCTGGCCGCTCGCTGCGAGGCGCTTCCTGAGGGCTTCGATAAGCAGCGCGCCGTACTTTTCGCCGCTCGCCTCGCCCGCCGAGATGAAGATCGTTGGTGCCATGGACGCACTGTGCACTCGGCTTTAATCATAGGGCTTCTGCGGCTCAAACCCGGAATCCGGTTTCTCCGGCCTTACAGAAAATAACCTCAATCTGGCGCACACTGGAACCATGTGCGTTACGACTAGCAAGTACAGGCCGTTAGTTCTTCATCCCGTAATACCTTCCTGTGATGTGGTGGAAAAAGGGGCAACCCCACCCTCCCCTATGTAGATTTGCTTTTCTTTCGCTTCTTGAAATTTATCCACTGAATCGAAAGGCTTTACGGTCCAAATCTCCGGATGTAACAGCATTTTCTGTTACATCCTCTCGGTAATAGCTATCGCCTTTTTTCCTCTTTTCCAGGCTTCATGCCAGCTTGTACGGTGTGCGATAGGGCCGCGACAGCAGCTCGCTCGCGGCGGGATCGTTGAGAATTTGCTCCTGGCCCACGTCCCACTGAATCTTGCGGCCCACCAGCATGGAGATCAGCCCCAGGTGGCCGGGAATCGTGGAATGGTGCGCCACCTCGACCGGGGCGATGGTGGGCTTGCGCGACCGGACGCTGTCAAGGAAGTTGCGCCGGTGCTCGGCGGACACGATCAGCGGCACCTTGCGCTGGTTGTCGGGTAGGGACTCCATCTTGGCCCATTCAGGGTTCGAAGCATCGAAGCCGCTGCGGTCGACCCACACCCAGCCATCGGTGCCAATCCATTTTGTGCCCATCGGAATGGCCGCGGTGCCGCCAGCGATGGTGAGCCTCACGTCACCCGCGTACTGCGTGACCTCCTTGCGGTAGGTGCAATTGATGATGTACTTGGTGGCGGTGTTCCACACGGCGTTCGCTGCCGGAAAGTCGCCGGAGCCTTCCACTTCAGAGGGACCGCAGGTATCGAAGCCCAGGCCCCAGTGGGCGATGTCGCCGTGATGGCCGATCCAGTCCAGGAGCTGACCACCGCCGGTGTCGTAGTTCCAGCGCCAATTCTGGTAGACGCGCTGCTCGATATAGGGCTCCATCTTCGAAGGGCCAAGCCAGCGGTCGTAGTCGAAGTCGGCTGGAGGCTGGGTTACGGCAACATCCCAGGCGGGCGTGCCGGGCACGATCTGCGCGGGGCTGGTGATTTTGTCCGAGATGGATGCAGATGCGAGCCTTTTCATCAGCGTAGGAACCGTGCCGGGAAAGTCATGATGGCCACCCGGCAGGCCCACCTCAACGTTCGTCACGGTGCCGATAAGGCCGTTGCGAACGATCTCCGCCGCCTTGTGAAATTCGGGTACGGAGCGTTGCCAGGAGCCAGTCTGCCAGATGACGTTGTTCTTCTGGACTGCTTTTACAATGGCCTGCTGCTCGGCGATGGTGCGGGCGAGAGGCTTCTCGCCGTAGATATCCTTTTTCCGGCCTGCCGCTTCGGTCGCCACGATGGCGTGCCACTGGTCAGGAATGGCGATCATCACGGCGTCGATATCGTCGCGTGCCAGCAGTTCGCGATAGTCTCGGTAAGCCTTGCAATCGGTGTTTCCGTATTTCTGGTTGATGGTGTCAACCGCTGCTTTGAGATGCTTCTTGTCCAGGTCGCAGGCAGCGACTACCCGGCAATCACTTTGCTCAAGAAACGCCTTGGTGTTTGCAGGCCCCATCATGCCCCAGCCGATGACTCCAATCGTGATCTTGTCCGAAGCGGAGACGGGGCCGGCCTTAGCCCAGGTGGTGCGCGGCAGGACCGCAGCCGCAGCGCCTGCGGCGGCAAGAAATCGTCTGCGGGTCATGGAAGAAACGGCAAGTGAATGTTTCGGCCAGGAATTCATGATTAGTCTCCGAAGCTTTCGCGCGGTCAATGAGGCGCTCGCCAGAACGCTGCAATTGTATGCCAGCAAAGGGTTGGCTTATCCGATTACCTTGAATCGCCTCAGTGAGTCTTCGTTCACTGTCAACCCAAAACCGGGTTTCGATTCGTCAAGATCGATGAATCCGTCGACCGGTTCCGGTTCGCCGTCAAAGATATACCAGAAAAGTTCGTTGCCGACTTCGACATCGGTCTTGGGGAAGAATTCGGCGATGGGGGAATTGAGGCTGGCCATCACGACGTGATAGTTGTGCATCTGCCCGGCGTGGGGGATGACGGGCACCTGGAACGACTCGGCCAGAGCTGAGATTTTGCGCGCCTGGCTGATGCCGCCGACGCGATTGGTGTCGAACTGAATATAATCGAGAGCATTGTTCTCGAGAAGGTCGCGAAAGCCGAAGATGGTGAATTCGTGCTCTCCGCCGGAGATGGGGACGCGGCCGTGGCTCTTGAGTTCCTTGTAGCCGCGGGTGTCATCGGGAATCACAGGCTCCTCGAGCCAGCGGAGGTGAAACGGTTCCAATAATGGCAGCATTCGCTTGGCGTAATCGAGAGTCCAACCCATATAGGCGTCGGCCATCAGGTCCACTCCGTCGCCCACGACCTCGCGCACGGCTCGAACCAGTTCAATGTTCCTCTGCATACCTTCGGCGCCGTCCACGGGGCCCCATCCAAAGCGGAGTTTCATCGCCTTGTAGCCCTCGTCCTTGTATCGCTGCGCTTCGGCCTCGAGTGCCGGGATCGGCATCGCATAGAGACGGCTGGCGTAGACAGGGATCTTTTCTTTCGTACGTCCGCCGAGCAGCCGGAACACCGCTTGCTTTGCGTCTTTGCCGATGAGATCCCAGAGGGCAATGTCGACCGCGGAAATTGCGACCATTGCCACGCCCTTGCGCCCGAAGGCCATGGTGCGGCGATACATCTGCTGCCAGAGATACTCGGTATCCCAGGGGTCGGCGCCAATCAGAATCGGCTTGAGGTAGGTATCGATGAGAGTCTTGGTCACCAGCGGCGACAGTGCGGCATTCCCAAGTCCCACGAGTCCAGCATCGGAAAAGATCTCAACCAGCACCCAACCATGGAAAGCGAAGTTGCCCATCGATGCCTCGCGGAAAGCGACCAGGTCCATGGGATTGGTGCAGAAGTGAGGAGGCAGAGGAACGGTCTTGCCTTCCCACTGAACGACGCGCGTACGCACTTCGGTGATCTTCATGCGAGTCTCTCGATATCGGGATTGGGGCCTGGATCGGGCAAGCCTAGCGGACCTTGCCAGCGGAGTTTTCGAGCAGGACGTTGGACAGCACCGCGGTGTCGACGGTGGCGGGCAGGTGCGAGCAGAATCCGATGCCCACGTAAAAGGGCTCATCGAAGTGCAACGTAATCGGAGGACCGAACTGGTGCATGGGCTCGTCCTGCAGGCTGACGAAGATGGCAATCGAATCGCCGTGTTTCTCGATGCCGATGCGCCTGGCCAGCACGCCGTTGAGCCCGCCGCCAAATCGATACTGCAGGTCCTTGATGCTGGCCCCCTTCTCCGGCCGTTGCGCCAGGTGGATCATGCCCGTGCCGTGCTCGCCGATCATGGCTTCTTTGGAATCGTCGTCAAGGTTCTGGCGGATGATGAGAACGGCTTTGCGGTCGCCGTATCCTTTGGGATCGGGAAAGGCGGCGTCCGCGGCAAGCGAGACGTCTCCCGACATCTTCTTCCATAAGAAGCGGAATTCATCGCGGGTGTACCAGATGTTATAGCCCGCGGAGTGAATGGTGTACTGACCCGTCGCGGAGTCGAAGGCAGCGCTGCCGGGGACAACGGCGCTGCCGATATCCGATTGGCCCTCGAATATGCCGAGAGGCTTATCGAAGTTTGTGCTGGCGCGATGGAAGTCCGCAGGCGGGGGCACCTGGGTGTGGGTGGCGGAGCCCGGCTGCGCCCAGTCAGGGACCTGGGGGGCCGGCGATTGCGCGTTGAGAAGTGCGGCCAAACAGACCGCCAGGGCGCAGGAGAAGGCGCCGAACAGCATCAGAGCACGGCCGGAGATGAGAGTCTTCATCGCCAAGAACTGTAGCAGAGGGGGGCTTGCGGCAGAAGCAGGGTCGCTGTTGAGGCAACTAAATCAGTTGACAAAGTCAAATAAATGGGACAAAACTGGAGACATGCCGGCGCCCTCGCCCGTTTCTCGCGAATCTTTCAGCGATACTTCCCGGTTCCGCCGCTTCAACCGGATGTACACCCGGTACATCGGAACCTTGAATGAAGGCTTTCTGGACAGCGAATTCAGCCTGGCGGAGGGACGGATTCTTTACGAGCTGGCCAATCGAACCCAGCCTGCAGCGAGCGAGATTGCGGACGAACTTGGACTTGATGCCGGATACCTCAGTCGCGTGCTGCGCAAATTCGAGCATCGAGGACTTCTGAGCCGGAGAGCCTCGCAGCAGGATGGCCGGTCGGCGACGCTGAAACTGACGGCCCGTGGAACGGCTGCGTTCAGGAAACTCAACGCGTCGTCGGACGAGCAGGCGGAGAAGATTCTCGCGGGGCTTGCGCCGGCATCGCGGAAAGAACTGCTTCGTTCGATGCAGTCGATCGAGAGTATTCTTACCCGCCCCGGGGAGCGCAGCCGTTTTGTGTTGCGGCCCCATCGCATCGGGGACATGGGCTGGGTGGTGTACAGCGAGGCGTTCGGCTACGCGGCGCAATATGGCTGGGACGGGATGTTTGAGGCCCTGGTTGCGAAGATCGTGGGTGACTTCATCACCCAATACGATCCCAACAGAGAACGGTGCTGGATCGCGGAGATCGATGGAGAGCACGTGGGACACATCTTCCTGGTCAAGCATCCCGAGGAACCGCGGACTGCCAAGCTGCGGCTGCTGTTTGTGGAGCCGAGCGCGCGAGGAATGGGACTGGGTGAAGCACTGGTCACGGAGTGCCTGCGCTTCGCCAATACGGCCGGATACAGGAAGGTCGTTCTCTGGACGCAAAGTATGCTGGGCGCTGCCCACCGGATCTATGAGCGGGCCGGATTCCGGCTGGTAAAGGAAGAGCCTCACCATAGCTTCGGCCACGACCTGATTGGTCAGGAATGGGAATTGGAGCTGAAGTGAGTCAACAAACGTTTCTCCCTGCCCGAGAGACGCGGAATCAAAGATTCGCGGAGACTTGTTGGGCTGAAGGCAGGGAGATATGGAAGATAGTGCCGCTCCGGGTGGTGCGGGTGCTGCTTCGGGTACGGATTCTTCCCCGATGTTTCTCAACGATGGACTTGGAGATGGCGAGCCCGAGCCCGGTGCCGTGTTCCCGTTTGGTGGTAAAGAAAGGCTCGAAGATCCTGTCCCGGATGGAGTCGGGGATGCCAGGGCCATTGTCGGCTATGATGATGCGCACTTCCTGGGTGCTGCGCTTGACCCGCACCTGGAGAGTACCTTCCTCAGGCAATGCATCGACGGCGTTGGCAACAAGGTTGGAGATCACCTGCAGCATGTCGCCCGGATTGACTTCCGCGGTGACATCGGACGGCAGGTTTCTGCGAATCCGGATCTGCTTGGCGAAGATGGTCCTCTGGTGGACGCGCAGGGCGGCTTCAGCCAGACTGGACATGGCGACGACTTCCCGGTTTTCCTCGGATCGGTAAAAACTGAGGGTCTGCCGCGACAGCTTGATGAGGTTGAGGACTTGTTCTTCAATGAGCTGGCTGTATTGACGCACGAGTCCCGCGTTATCGGCGTCCTGTTGGATGAGGTAGTTAAGGTTGGTGACGGCCTCGAGAGGGCCATTAATCTCGTGCATGACCACCGCGGCAAACTGACCGGCTACCGCAAAGCTCCGATAGCGATGCACGATTTCTTCAATTTCCTGCCACTTGTCGCCGTTTTGCGCTGCCTCGATCATGACACACCCTCCCAAACTGAATCACTGGAGAGGATGCCATCGACTTTGGCATCTGGAACCTGGAGGGAAGCACCTCCAACGGGCCAGTTCCTTCACTTCAACAACCCGAGCGCACGCCGGTGGTCCTATGTCCGGTTTGTTGCATAGATGCGGATGGGAGAAAAGGGTTGTAGCTCGAGCAGAATTCAAATTGGCTGGGTTGCCAACGGTTCAGTCTGCGCGCTGCCGGCGGGTTCGGACTGCAGCGGCGAGTTCGGAGAGCAAGACATGGGTTTCGGGCCAGGCGATGCAGGCATCGGTGACGCTCTGGCCGTAGATCAGGGGCTTCCCGGGAACGATCTTCTGCGCACCCGCGACCAGATTGCTCTCCATCATCACGCCGATGATATTGCGATTGCCTGCGGCAATCTGGACGGCGACGTCGCGACACACAAGCGCCTGGCGGGTGTAGTCCTTGCTGCTGTTGGCGTGGCTGAAGTCGATCATGATGCGGGGCGCAAGGCCGGCCTTCTCCAATTGCGCCGTGGCGTCGGCCACGCTTCGGGCATCGTAGTTGGTCATGTTCCGGCCACCGCGCAGGATCATATGGCAATCGGGATTGCCCGCGGTCACGAAGATTGCGGATTGGCCGTGGTGGGTGTGGCCGAGAAACGTGTGCGAGTGCGACGCCGAGAGGATGGCGTCGATGGCCACCTGGACATCGCCCGAGGTGGCATTCTTGAATCCTACCGGGCAGGAAACCCCGGAGACGAGCTGGCGGTGGACCTGGCTCTCGGTGGTGCGCGCACCGATGGCTCCCCAGCTTGCCAGGCCGGCAATGTACTGGGGCGAAATCATGTCGAGGAATTCGGTGCCCGCCGGAACCCCCATCTCGGCCAGATCGAGGAGCAGATGGCGGGCCATGCGGAGCCCGTCATTGATTTTGAAGGATTCGTCGAGAAAGGGGTCGTTGATCAGGCCTTTCCACCCGAGGATGGTGCGGGGCTTCTCAAAATAGACCCGCATCACAATGCGCAGATCGTTGGAGAATTCGCCGATCGCGCCCTGAAGCAGGTCGGCATAATCGCGCGCAGCGTTGGTGTCGTGAATGGAGCAAGGACCGACGAGGACGAGCAGGCGCGTATCCCTCTTGGCGAGGATGCGGGTGATTTCGAGGCGGGAGTTGAAGATGGTCGCTATCGCCGCTTCGGACGTGGGGCGCTCTTCTTCAAGAAAGACTGGAGGCAGAACGACTTTCGTCCATTTGATGCGAAGGTCTTCGGTGGGGTGCGACATGACTTCTTCCTGCCAGGGATGTTCCGCGCCGGGTTGGATCGTGGACCCGCAACGCAGCCACGGCGGAGTATGTGGGTGGAGACCCACTTAGAATCTATCAGCCTGCCCTGCGCGATCCCAACTCGCGGAAGCTCGTGATGCAATCGAGGTTCACCTGCCCGGGTCTTTGTCCTTCGGCGCGTCCTTGTCCTGGCCGGTGTCTCCGGCCTTATCTTTTCCCCATGTTTTGTAGAGGCCCAGGTAACCGTAGTTCTCGGTCTGGCCGGCGATGGAGTGCCCGTAAGCGAAGAGCAACTGCAGGCCTGGCGACTTGAAGTGGTAATAGCCTCCGGCGTCGATCATCGAGGATGCTTCGGTCTGTGCGGCGGCGAGACCTTCGCGGGCGTGGGAGAAGGATTCGATGGACAGCTCGAGCCGCTCGCCGAGGACGCGTTTGACCAGGAATCCGCCGTAGGGATAGCTGCGGTATTGGGTTTGATCGATGAGCGTGTATCCCGCTCCGCCGACAAGGCTCCACGGACCGAATTCCTTTTCGATCCACAGCGGCAGCTTGTACCACACCCGGCCTAAGCCGAGACCCCTGTCGGAATTGCCGGTGGGCAGCTCGAGCATCGTGAATGACCCGATCTGCGGACGATGCGCCGTCTGCTTGAGGAAGCCCCACTTCAAGCCGAGTTCCATATCGGAGAGCCCATAGGCACTCGGCCCGGCGCCAGCAGGAGCATAGACGGGGTTATTCAGTGGAATCGCCGCCCCGAGGGGAAGAATCGCGTGCAACTGCACGGTGGGAACGGCGCCCCAGTTGAATTCAAAAGCGGGACCGGTCGGGTCGAGTTCCACCGGAGTACCGTCGACCATGCCGAAGACGTAGAACTCGTAATGACCATAGTCGACAGGGGTGGGGTCGTCGGTCTGAAACGGGGGGCCGGCTTGCGCGTGCAGACGTGAAGCCGCCAGCGCGAAGAGAAGAAAAGCAACGAGCGTCGCGCAGAGCCGGGCCACGTTCACCGGCTGTCTCCGATTCTCAAATAAGCCTTTGTCCATACGGATGTGGAGCTGGGCTTCCTCGCTGAGTCTAATGCGAGTATCGCTGCTCTCCGGCTTCGATAGCGACGGCTAGGCGGTTCTTCTCCGGGGGCAGGGGGCAGGTCGCGTAGGGAGTATAGGCGCAGGGCGGGTTATAGAGCTCGTTGAAATCAAGTGTGAGGGTCCCGGGCTGGGTCAATCCATTACTGGGCAAACCTGTATGCAGGAAACGTGCGGCCTGGTATGTCGTGGTCTGGCTGGTAGTGTCGCGGAGGATGAAAAAGAGCTTGTCCTTTTCACCGCCTTCAATCACAGGCTCAAGGAGGTAGATTTTGCCTTTGAGAAGAAATTCAGCGGCCCCCGGCGCCGTCATGTTGAGGGTGGTGCCGATGATGGTGGCAATCTTTTCGATCTGCGGCGGCTTGTAGGGAATCCATCGGGCGGTAACTCGATAGGTCGGGTCAGGCGCATACCAATGCAGGCCGCGGAATTCGGTGCGTGTCGGCGAGTCGGCGTCTTTGACGCGCAGCGCGTAGCGGCCACCGCGGGGAAGGACAACCAGGGTGAGCCCGTGCCAGGTCAGCGTGGAGGGTTGGGCATCGTCGGCGCTGAGGACGCCCTCGCGCGGGGGTTTGCCATCCATCTGAAGGCCGGCGGGAAAACCTCCCGATGGCGCGAGGAGTTGCACCGTAGTCCCCGATACGGTGAGCAAGCCGATATGCGGCGGCGCCTGAGCGCGAATCTTGATTTGATTATCGTCGGCGGCGCCGAACGAGTTGACGCCCGGCTTCAACCACTCAAGCCCGACCAGCGTAAGCCAGCCATCGGGAGCGGAGAGTTCGTGTTCGCGCTGCGCTCGCCAGGCATCAAGCTCTTGACGCCACGCTGCCTCGCCGGTAGACGCGACGGCGCTGCTGGATGCAACCGAAGACGGGCTCTGAGCCGGGAGAGCCAGAGGACTCAGCAACAATACAGCGAAAGCCGGTTTGACGCGCCTCACGTGATTCATCCTGGAGCTAACCTTCCCATAAGGAATGGGGCACTCTCTATTATGCCTTCGGTCGATGAACGCTAGAAGCCGAGCGCAGGGATCGCGCACCGAAGCAAAATAAGCTGAGGCCGGCAGAATTACGAATCGCGAAAAGCGTGGAGGATGGTTTTGCCCCGCGCATAGGTCGGAAGGTGCGGCTCTTCGCAAGCAGCCACAAGGTGACCGAAAGCGTGATCCAGACCAGAATGGCCAGTGCGAATGTGGCGGCGGTCGAAAGGCGGGGAAGGGCAAATCCAGCAAGTAAGGGCGAAGCCGGCGAGGCCGAGGAGCCGAGCATGGCACCAGCGGCATCCACGCCGGCGACGGTGCGTCCGCGATTGGTTCCGTCGAATCCGGCGCGGGCCTTGTGCTTTTTTTCGTGCGCTTCCAGCATGCTTGCTCCCGCGGGAAAGATCGCCGGAAAAGCCAGAAACAGCCCGCCGACGCCGGGACCGAAGCGCCTGGCAATCAGGCCGGCAACCACGCACACCGCTCCGCCAAAGAGGAACCGCACCGCCCACTCATGGGGCGCAATGCCTTTGAGTGCCGCGAGTTTTGCCTGAATCATCATGCCGGTCTCACTACTCAGTGACGCACGAAAACCAGAATGCCAGCGACGCGGCCAGCCATAACGGTAGAAGCCCAACGGTGGTCGCAGCGCTCGTGTTTTGTAGCGAATCAACAACCAACTGGCGGCCGCGGCATAGAGAAAGAACGCGATGGCGCCCAGGATCATGGAGCGGGCCTCGAAGGCTGCATAGTCCTTTCCATGCTGAATGATCGCGATACCCAGTGTGGTGAGCGCAATGGAGGGCGCGGCTCCGAAGAGACCGGCAAAGCTCTTGGGCCGGACCATCTCTGCAATGACAGCGAAAAGCGAAACAATGATGCCGCCGATCAAAAAGCGAGCAACGAGTTCTCCGGCCGGGGAGGATAACACTCCGTCTCCTCCTTTACGCGGCTCGTCGCGCTTTCTGAATCAGGCGCATTGCTTCACCGGATCCCTTGCAACCCAGCAGCTTGTATTGCTTGCCCAAGTGGCGATGGTAATTGACAAAGAACTCTTCGATCTCCTGGAGAAAGAGAGAAGGCAGATCCTTGAATGTCCGAATATTGGCGTACTGGTGATTGGCCTCGGCGACCGCCAGCAGGCGATCGTTGCGAATCTTGTTCTTCCCGTCGAGTTGCTCGCCTTCGATGACACCAATCAGACGGGAGCGCACCATCACGCCCGGGTAGGCCGGTTCATCCATCAGCAGCAGGACGTCGATGGGATCGCCGTCTTGGGCAAGGGTTCGAGGCAGGAAGCCAAAGTCATAGGGGAAGGCCATACCTGCCGGAAGGACCTTGCTCAGAGCAAACACGCGTTGGTCGGGGTCGAACGCGAACTTGTTTCTGCTTCCCTTGGGAGTCTCGATAATGACCTGCAGAATCCCGTTCGGCTTTTCCACTGGCTTGAGCACGGTTGGATTTGCCAGGCCCTTTGCATTTTTCTTTCCCACGCGAAGACTCCCTCTTTTACGGCTTATTTACGCGGTATTCACATTTAGTGAGAGCCCTGCCATGAGGATTCGGTTGCTTTTCGAGGAGGGATGGGCGCGTCCAAGTTGTTTGGAGTTTCAAGATTGAACATCCGATCACAATCGGCGGCCGGTGGGTGACGGGGCTTTGCCCCGCCTCCGATTCGTGGCAAAGAACTGCCTCTGGGCAAGGTCCACGGGGGAAGACAAGTTTTTATGATGTAGCCATGTTGAATCAATCATTCAGGGCGAAGCTGCAAAAAAGTCCGGAGAAAGGAGGCTGGACTTACGTGGTCTGGCCTGATTCGGTTCTATTCTTCGGAACCCGCGGTCTGGTGAAGGTGCGTGGCAAGATCGATGGAGTTCCATTTCAGAGTTTATGGCCCTGGGCGACGACACCCATAAATTGCCCATCAAGGCAGACCTATGCCGCATCATCGGCAAGGACATCGGCGACACCGTCGACGTTTTACTGGAACAACGAATCTCGCCGCCCAGGCAATCAACTGAGAGCCCGCGAAGGCCAACTTGACGCTTTTGTTTAAGTCCACCTAGAATTAAAGAGGGTAATTGCGTCCCGGATTTGCGAAGAACCCCTAGTCTATTCAGTAATTTGAGCCGGTTGAGACTCTTCCGGGCCGTCGGCGAAGAGGATTTCTGTCTCTGCCGGCGATGAAGACGGGCGCAAGGGAGAACACGGAAGATGTCGGATCGGGAGCGGCTGGTGCTCACGGCCATCATCGAGCTATACATCGCCACCGGCGAACCCGTGGCATCCCAGGCCGTGTCTCGCTTTTTTGAGAATCGCGAAGGCTTGAGTTCCGCCACGATCCGCAACGTCATGGCCAACCTGGCGGAGGCCGGCATGCTGGAGCAGCCGCACACTTCGGCCGGGCGCGTACCGACGGCGGCAGCTTTTCGCTATTACGTAGATCGGATCACGCAGTCCGGACGATTGGCCGCGGGAACGCAGTCCGGCGCACCCAACTCGATGCCGCAGAGCACTTCGCTGCTGTCGTCGTTGAGCGAAGACAGGCGGGACCAGATCGAACGAAGCTTTTCAGGGGTCTCGAGCACCAATGAGTACCTGGAGCGCACGTCGCAGGTGCTTGCGCTGCTGTCGAGCGGGCTGGGCGTGGCCCTGGCTGCGGCTACCCAGGCGCAGGTGCTCGAACACATCCATTTTTCGCGACTGACGACCGGTCGGGTGTTGGCGGTGCTGGTCACCCAGGCCGGTGCCGTGCAGGACCGGGTGCTGATCCTGGATCGCGAACTGACGCACCTGGAGCTGGAGACAGCGGCGCGCTACCTGAACGAAAGCTTTCGCGGCTGGGCTATCGAACGAATCCGCGCCGAGGTGGCGCGGCGCATGGAACTGGAACGCGCTGCGTACCATCAAATGCTTGAGGCGGTTGAAGAACTTTGCCGCAAGGGCGCGCTGTCAGGAGACCTGAGCGGCCCGGCGATTTTCGTGGACGGCATGGCAAACCTCGTCGCGGGAGAAGTGGACCGCGAACGGTTACGGCAAATGCTGCTGGCGCTTGAAGCCAAGCAACGGCTGGTGGAATTGCTGACCGCCTATGTGGACGGCCGCCAGCAGGAGGTGCGCGTCGTAGTAGGGCTGGATCAGGCCTCGCCGGCCATGCAGGACCTGGTGCTGATCGGTGCGCCCGCGCGCCTGGGGGATGCCAACTTCGGCACTGTCGCGGTAATCGCTCCAACCCGTATTCAATACCAGGAGATGATCCACGCGGTGCGATATATCGCAAAGCTTTCGGAGCGAATCCTGGAAATTCCAACCGATTGAAGCCGCGGCCCAACATGGGCCGGCGAGACGAACGGGCCCTTTGCGCATCTAGTAGTCCAGCAGAGGCGCGAAAAGGCCGATCTTCATGATCGGAATTTATCTTTGAAACAGCTGAGGAAGATCCTTCGGAGAATTCATAGAAGTATGCCAAAACATGAATCGGAACTGAGTGTAATGGAAAAGGGTGAAGTCGAGTCTGCGCCGACACCGCGACAGGCTGCTGAGATCGATTCGGCAGCTCCTGAGGCAGAAACTGTTCCGGCCGCCGGGCCTCCCGAAACCGGCGCAACCGTCAGCCAGGCTGAGTACGAACAGATGAAGGCAGAACGCGACCATCTCAAGGACCGGCTGGCTCGGCTGCAGGCGGAGTTTGATAATGCGCGCAAACGCGCCGAGCGGGAAAAGGCCGAGTTTCGCGACTATGCCACGGGGAATGTTGTCGAACAGTTTCTCCCCGTGCTGGATAATTTCGAACTGGCGCTCAAGGCAAGGGGTTCGGCGGACCAGTTGCGCTCCGGCGTGGAGTTGATTGTCAAGCAGATGGAAGATGCCCTGCGACAGTTGCAGGTGATGCCGGTGGCTACGATGGGCGAGGAGTTCGATCCGCGGTACCATGAGGCCCTGGGGTCTGTGGAGCGGGACGATCTGCCCGACCACACGGTCGCCGAAGAGATTCGCCGCGGCTACAAACTGCGTGACCGCCTTGTGCGGCCGGCGCTGGTGCGCGTGGTTTCCAACCCTAAACAGCAGAAAGAATAAACATTGAACGTGAGCAAAGCTGATTACTACGAGGTACTGGGTGTATCGCGGGATGCCAGTGACCAGGAGTTGAAGAGCGCCTATCGCAAGATGGCGTTGAAGTATCATCCTGATCGCAATCCCGGCGACCACGCCGCAGAGGAGAAATTCAAGCAGGCGAGCGAGGCCTACCAGGTGCTGTGCGATGCCGACAAGCGCGCCGCGTACGACCGGTACGGGCACGCCGGTGTTGGTGCGTCGGGGCCGGGCGGTTTTGGTGGATTCGCCGGTGGTGTCGACATCGGTGACATTTTCGGCGATTTGTTCGGCGAGATGTTCAACGCGGGCGGCCCGCAACGGGGCTCCAGGCAACAACGCGGCGACGATCTGCGCTTTGACCTGACCATCGATTTTGAAGACGCCATCTTCGGGGCCGAGACGGAGATCAAGATCCGGCGCCTGGAGATGTGCCCAACGTGCAGCGGACGCGGCAGTGCTTCGGGACGGGGTCCAACTGTGTGCGCGCAGTGCCAGGGACGCGGCCAGATCCGCTATCAGCAGGGATTCTTCTCTGTGGCACGCACCTGCGGCGCGTGCGGGGGAGCGGGGTCCATCATCGGCGATCCGTGCCAGGCGTGCCGCGGCGAAACGCGCGTGGCCAAGGAACTGAAGCTGAACGTGAAAGTACCTCCGGGGGTGGAGGACGGTACGCGCATACGCTATGCCGGCGAAGGTGATGCTGGACGCGCGGGCGGCCCCAAGGGCGATCTCTACGTAGTGCTTTCAATCCGGCCGCATGACTTCTTCGAGCGCAACGGGCAGGACCTTCAATGCGTGGTTCCCATCAGCTTTCCGCAGGCAGCGCTGGGCGCGGAGATCGAGATCCCTGGCATCGACGGGCCAATCAATCTCAAGATTCCCGAAGGCACGCAGAGCGGCAAGGAGTTACGGGTACGCGGCCGGGGGGTGCCGTTCCTGAACGAAAAGGGAAACGGCGACCTGGTCGTCAAGGTGCTGGTGCAGGTGCCGCGGAAACTTTCGCGCGCCCAGCGGGAGCTGGTGTCGAAGCTGGCTGAGCTGATGAATGTCGACAACAAGCCAACGTCGCCAACCCTGATCGAGAAAATGAAAGACCTGTTCAACTAAACGGCCGTCGGCCGGTGATTGCGCCCAGCGAGATGATTCACTCGTTGGGCTTTTCTGTCGTTGGCACACCAAATCACTGCAACTGCCGGAACTGAGTGTTCGTTCCCGCCATTCAGGCTTGCCAGAGCCATCGGGCGGTCTCGACGTGCTTGTCATAGACCGTCGCGCCTTCAAAACCCCAGGCAAGGGTCTGGACTAACGTCCACAAACGGCAGCGCTCGCGATCGAGTCCGAGCGATGAGGACAGCTTGTCCAGACGGTGAACGACGGTGGCCCGAGTGTGGCCGAATTCACAACTGCGTATGATGGGCGCGAGCGAGAACTCTCTCTCGCCGACCAGAGGCTTGGGGTCGATCACGAGCCACGGTTCGCGCGTGGCGCGGAGGACGTTATCCCCGTGCAAATCCTGGTGCAGCAAGACCGGGTCACTTCGTTCGGCGCACAATTGATCCATAGCGTCGAGCGCCACATCGAGTAGAGCCTTTTCGAAAGGGCGATGCGCAAGATCCCACAGCGATGGCAATTGCTGGCGCCAATGACCGCACTCGTCGGCCAGAGTTCGGAAAGGTCCGGCGGCAGGCACCCAGAGCCGCGGCAACATTTCTGCGAGAATTTCGAGGGCCTCTTCAGCATTGACGGTGGACAAGTGGTCGCCCGGTTCGCAGCGCTCGATTAACAGAGCATGTTCCTGAGCGTCGAACTCAAATAGCTGGACCGCGCCATGACCGTTCCAAAGGCGCAGCGCCTGGTGCTCGTATTCGGACTCTGCATGGGGCCACTGGATCTTGAGCACGGCAGGGTATCCATCGCTTCGCGTGGCGGGAAAGACGATCGACACGAACGATTGCGGGAACGGGGGATCGAGCCGCAGATCCCATTGGCTCGTGCACCTGGCCATGCGGGCAGGCAGCTCGCGAAGCCAGGCGCGGCCACTTTCGGAGTTTTGGAGCCATTTCAACGCGGGGGGAATCTTTCCGTCGGGTCGTACCAGAAGACGGTCGTTGCCTGCGGGGTCTCGCACCGGCGATCTCAAGCAACGGCTGTCTGGGCGGCTGCTCATTTAACAGCTCTTTTGAAGCATTCTTCGCAGAAAGGAACTCCGAGCTGGGCTGCCGATGTCATGCCGGCCGCGATCGTCGCCTGGTCCGCGTTTGCCGGCAGGGTGGCCGGCTCGGGGACTTCGCTGAATGGAGGTGGGGGTGCGGACGCCGCGGCCCCCCATCTTGGAACCGGCATAACCGCTGGTTCTTCCGCCAACAACACGCCATAGACCCGCATGACCGGCTCGCAGACATGCCAAAGTCCGCTCTTCACCAAGTGGGCGACCTGCTCGATGACATCGTCTTCCCGAAGGCGGTTCATCGGGACCGGCGGCCCCTCGACGCGGAGGACGCCGCGCATCGCAGTCATGGCGAAAGGGTCTTTCCGGTAGGCCTCGAGCCAGTGCTTTGCCGCAGACCCTTGCTTCAGGGCCTCAAGGGTTCGAGTGGAGCGACAGTTGCTTGCCCGGTGAAGCTGCCATCCCCCGAGGTTTACTACCAGCCGATTGCCGCCATCGGGCGGCGGCGAGTTGCCGACGGGATTGTTTTCCCTTTCCCCTTCGAAGGGCTCCTCGCTAGCTATGCGGAGTGGCGGAATCATGGTCGGTCTCCGATCGCAAGATAGGAATAGCCCGCTCCAACTCGGTAGAGCTTCAGGCTTGACAGGGTCGATTGGCATTATGCCACGTACAGCGTGGAGTTCAAAACGTATTCGGGCCGGACTCTCTCGCGTCCATAGCAGGTTTGCGGTCTATCCGATGATCAGAACGGTTGGCAGGGCCGAATCCGCAAGACCGCAAATAGAAGTAGCCGATTCCCGAAGTGCCGAGCATCAGGCTGGTCGACTCGCCGGCTCCAGGGATGCCGCAGGGCCAAGGCCATCTTTGACGTTCAAAGCTGTCGATCCCTCTCTGGCCGATATTCTCGGCAATCTGCCGGAGGTCGGGCGCGGCTAGTTCGCGGCTGGCCTCAAGCAGAACATCCGCGTTGCCGGCGCAGCCATGGCAAAGGGAGAATCCGCCATGAACCGCGGCCGACGATTCAAGTGCGCGGGAGGTGGTTCGAATGGCGATTTCCGCTTCGTCGCGAAGTTGGCTGCCTCCGAACCGCCATGCACGCAGCCTCGAAAGGGCGATTCCGGGAGCACCGTGGCACCACGCCATTCCATAGGCCGGAGGGGATCCGGGCGGGCGAAGATAGTCGCGAAAATCCGGCCAGTTCTCAGCTTCGGCATTGTAGAAACTGCGTTCATATTGGAATGCCTGCTCGGCCGCATGGCAGAAGCGGGACTCTCCCGTAGCTTGAAACAACTGCACCAGCGCCCAGCCGATGCCGGCTGTTCCATGGGAGAAGCCGGTCAAATTCCGTCTCCGGGCCGCAGCGCGAACGTCGATGGTTCTCCACGACGAGCCTTCCGGTGTTTTTGTGGCGGCGCGCTCCAGTTTCCCGCCCCAGTGCAGAGCGGTTTCGAGCCATGCCGGGCGCTCAAAGCGGCGCGAGAGGTCGAGAAGTACCGGGATGGCGCCGGCATACCCGCTCATCACATCGAACCCTGCATCCGCGGCTTCGAGATCGATGCTTTCGAGCAATTCCAATCCACGTTCAAGCCAGGATGGAGCGCCGAGTACTTCTCCAATTCTGACAAGCGCCCAGGCGATTCCAAGAGTTCCCGAATAGACTCCGATCTGGACTGCATGGGAGAGATCGCGCGCGTGGGCCCAAGCGTGCGTTGCGGCTCCCTCGGCGGTCTTGTGAATCAGCGGCGCGTCCTCGATTCGCGCGAGGCAGGCCAGAAAGAGCGCGATTCCACCGGTGCCCGAATACAAATCGGGAGTGAGAGATCGTTGCCGGATCTCCCACGGGTTCCATGAGTCGGCGGATGGGCCGATCCAGTTACAGGCGTTGCCGGCCCAAATGGCATCGCGGCAGATGCGGCGCCCAAGGGCACAAGCAGTCTCGGCAAAACCTGTCACGAGCGGCCCTCCTCAACTGCAGTGAACAACGCGCCATCCACAAGGCCCGGATGCAACCATGGCTTCTCAAGCGAAATTCCCTCCGCATGGAATTGCTCTTCCACGCGTCTGAGGCGATCGTCGATGGCCTGCGCGCCCTCACAATACGCTCGCCATATGGCCTGGGCCAGCATGCGTGAGCGCGACATGCCGAAACTCTCTCTCGTTCCTGGGTCGTCGGCAAACCCGAGCCCACCGGCAAGGCAAAGCGCGAAGAGCGGAACCTGGGGCCGCAGAAATGTGGAGATGTGGCCATGCACACCACGGAGAAGCTGATGGGTGAACGCGACCGTGCGGCGGGGTACATAGAGGGCCGCGCTGTCACACCGCGAATACATGGCTGGGTGGATGCCGGACTTGAAGCGGAACGGGACCTGCCAGAGGTTCAATTCCTTCGACACCAGTTCGAGCAGCTCCGCCGCGCCCTCGACAGATACATTCCAATAAAAACGGGCAGTTGAATACTCATCCAATGCCTCGGCTATCGTCTCACCGAAGGCGAAGTAGTAGCCCGGTTGAATGGTTCGTGAGTCACGCGGCACGTAGATCCGGAGCGGAGTTTCGGGAGCAATCGCCATACCCGAGCCGCTCAGATTCACGAACTCCCCTGGTGCGAGCATGCGCGTGAGCGCCCCTTTTCGCGCGATGATCTGGCCGTTGGGCATACTCTGGAGCGCCCCCCAGCCGTCTTCCCAGCGCTCCTGACTCTGATTGGCGCGGGTCAATGCATTTCCCAGTTGGACATCCAATGGCGTCGAAGGCAAATCGTCGGCCTCAATGTCTCCGTTGAAACGGGTCGAGTAACAGTGTTGGTAGAGCCAACTGGTGAGTTCCTTCATGAGGGGCGGTGCATCGGCTTCGAGCAGCAGCCCCGGCATCCGCGGCGCCAGGCCGTCGCAGTCGCGGCCGGCAAACGTGAAGGAGGACGGCGAGTGTATGACTACCGCCTCGAGCACGGGAATCAATTCGTCACGCAATCCTGGTGCAAAGTTCATTGCTCTATACCCAGCAGTTCGTGAGTGGCCTCTTCGGGATTTGCCAGCACGTTCATGCTCAGTTGCAGGAAGAGAACTGTAGCTGAATTGGCGGCCGGCGAGGTCTGCAGCACCTCGAATGCAGTCTGAATGATCCTTGCCGCGGTGTACATCATGATGCGGGGCAGCAGGCGGCGCTCGTCCTGCCCATCTGCTCCCCGGCAGTGCAGGTATTCGTTCCAGAAAGCCTGAATCGCCGGCTGCATGCGATCGAGCGGGTATCGTGCTGCCTCGACCATCGTGCCGGGAGCGGCGAGGCTGTCCGTGGGAAGGGACTGCACCCAGAACGACAGGTATGCACTGATGATCCCGGCCACGTCCCAGCATGGATCTCCCCAATCGGCCAATTCCCAGTCGACAATCTTCAATCGATGGTGGCCATTCGATGCCGGCCCGAGGATGCAGTTGTCCCACTTGATGTCGCCGTGAATCAATCCTTCCGACGACCACTCCGAGCGAAGTGTATCGAGCGCGGTTGCGAACTGTGGGAACCGGCGCACCATGGCGATCATTTGATGAATGCCGGCGCTGAGATGGGGTACCACGTGGGGCTGCATCTCGTGCAGGGACAGGACCCACGGCGGCCGGTGGGGGAACAGGCCATTGCCCTGGTGACGGGGGTGCGACCTGGCGCTGCGGTGGTAGGTGCCAAAAGCCTGCCCCAATTGCTGGGCCACTTCGATCGGAAAATCGGGATTCCTGAAATGATGCTCAGTGATAGTTTCAGCGCCGTCGAGAAGCTCGGTGATCAATATAGAACGACGCGAATCGTACAAGCAGAACCGGGGGACAATCTCCGCGATGCCGCTAAACGAGGCGTCGCTGGCGGCGAGCCTGTAGCATTCCGCCTCGGTTTGCAGGGTGCGAAGGGCTTCGGGTTCCCATTGCCGAACCTGCTTTACAAAGTAGCCCTGTCCACTTTGCTGCGTAACCCTGAAGTTGCGATTGCGGCGGGAAACCTCCGAGATTTCCACGCCTTGGTGCACTACGGTGTTTGAGGTTAACAATCCGCGCTCAAGGAGGAAGTGGATGAGATTTTCCGGCGTGAGGATCACTGTTGGCGCCGGCTAAAGGGGACAAGCCGGCGTGTGATGCGGGCCGCCGCACCCAAACATCGTCGGACAGGCATTAAAACTGTACCAGCATCCCGGGGCATAGGAGCCTGCGATGCCTCCGCCTCCACCTCCGCCAACGGGCCGTTCGACCATCGGACAAGCCGGGGTGTGGTGGGGTCCGCAACCAAACAGGGTCGGGCACGCATTCCAGCTGTACCAGCAGTGAGGCGCATAGGATCCGGCAACTGCAGGGGCAGCACCTGCGGCGGCATGCGGAGGACAAGTTGCGGTGAGTGCATAGGCAGGCTCGACCATGGGGCATGCAGGGGTGCGATGCGGCCCGCACCCAAACATCGTGGGACAGGCATTAAAGCTGTACCAGCATCCGGGGGCATACGACCCTGCCACCCCGCCGCCGCTTCCTCCGACAGGCCGCTCGACTATGGGGCATGCCGGGGTGTTGTGCGGGCCGCAACCGTACAGTGTCGGGCACGCATTCCAGCTGTACCAGCAGTGGGGAGCATAGGATCCGGCTATGGCGGGTTCCGGGGCTGCGTGTTCGACCATCGGGCATCCCAGCGTGCGATGGGGACCGCACCCATACATCGTCGGGCATGCGTTCCAGCTGTACCAGCAGTGCGGCGCGTACGATCCGATTGCACCCGCCCCTGCGGCTGGTTCCGCGGCAGGGGCGGCCACCACGGGGCAATAGGTGAAGGTGCACCACTGTCCGATGGTGGGCATGCCTTGCTTCCGCAGTTCTGCTGCGCCGCCCGCAAACGCGCTTCCGTAGGTGCTTGTCACGGGACCCTCAAAGAATTTGCCTTTTGCCGAAGCACCGCCGGCTGAGCTCGCGGTGACTTCGGCGCTCGTCGAGACCCACAGGTACGATCCGCCCAAAGGAGATTGCTCTTTCGGCAGGGGCTCGGAGTGAAGGATGTCCGCATTATCGATATCGACGAACGAGCTGAGGGAAGCATCCCAGTAGAGCCGCGTTTGGGCCGGGTCAGGGGCGGCCCCGAGAAAGCCCTGCAGGCACAACGACGGTCCTGGGTTCTTGGGATCCGGCACAACCTTTGCCGTGAACTTGTCCAACCTGATTTTTGGCTGTTCTCCGTCCGCCATGACTCCTCCTTGCGCTCCTCTTCGGAAGTCTCGAGTCGCTGAGACCTGGAGAGCGCGGTCACTTTAGCTTCGTGAACCTGTCGGTAATCGATGTGGTCGTTGATAAGGAGGCGGGAAGGATTCAGCGATGGGATGGAAACACCTTCGTTGGGAAGCCAAATCCGAACGCCGCGACAGGGAATGGTAACAAGATTCGAGGCGGATTTGTCAAAAATCCATCCCATTTTAGCGAGCCGCTTTACAATTCCGGGCAATTCGCCCTTGGGAAGGGTATTTCCCGGGTTCGTCCGTGGTGTGACCAAAGTCGCTGAAACCCCTCCTTCTCATCCAATAGCCTTCTGATGGGGGGATTCCAGGATGGCAACCGTGGGCGCTGACCAGATTGCATCGCATGAACCGAAAAAGAAATGGACACGGCGCTCTTCCCCGGATCGATCCCAGAGGGTCCGCCGCACAGTGCAGTGGCTCTTCATCGCCTTGAACGCGTGGATCGGACTTCAGTTTTTCCTGTGGGTACGATATTTCGAGCGGGGCGGGAACGCCCTGTATGTGGCCCGCCCGCCCGGAGTGGACGGCTGGCTTCCCATTGCGGGCTTGATGAATTCCAAATATTTCTTTCTCACCGGGCGCGTTCCGACGATTCATCCGGCGGCGATGTACTTGTTTCTGGGCTTTGTCCTGATGAGTGTCCTCCTCAAAAAAGCGTTCTGCTCCTGGTTGTGTCCGGTCGGAACTTTTTCGGAGAACCTGTGGAAGATGGGACGCCGGATTTTGGGACGCAACCTTCGGCTGCCGAAATGGGCGGACTTGCCTCTGCGCGGACTCAAGTACCTGCTGCTCGGATTTTTCGCCTGGATCATCGGGGGCATGTCGGTTGAAGTCCTGGACGGATTCATGTCGACGCCCTACGGGATCATTGCGGATGTGAAGATGCTGGACTTCTTCCGGCACATGGGACTAACCGCCGCAATCGTCGTCGGTCTGCTGGTGGTCCTCTCCATGCTTGTCCAGAATTTCTGGTGCCGGTATCTGTGCCCTTACGGAGCGCTGCTTGGACTGATGTCAATTTTGAGTCCGTCAAAGATCCGCCGCGATGCCGAGGCCTGCATCGATTGCGGAAAGTGCGCGCACGCTTGTCCGGCGGGTCTTGCCGTCGATCAACTCGTACAAATTCGTTCCGCTGAGTGCAGCGCATGCATGGTGTGCGTGGCCGCTTGTCCGGCGGAGAATGCGCTGCAATTTGCGCTGCCCGCGCAAAGGGCGGCGGCTGCGCCGCAGCGGTGGTATCGACGCAGACTGGGGCCAGTCGCGGTCACGGCGATTCTGGCTTACATCTTTTTTGGAGCGGTTCTGCTGGCGCGGGCCACGAACCACTGGCAGACAAACATCCCCCGCGACGTTTACATGAGCCTTGTGCCTCATACAAACCGCGTGAGCCATCCGGGAATTTGATTGGCCGAATCGGTCCCGGCTCCCATCAACTTATGGAACAATAGGTCCCGGCAATCAGGAGCATGACGGGGAGAAGCGAACTTATGCGACTACGGAACGGCCTTGTAACAGGGTTGAGCGCGTTGATGATTGCGAGCCCCAGCTTCGCCATCGCACAACAAGCCTGCGAGGCGCTCAAAGACATCAAGCTCGATCACGCAACGGTGGTCTCGGCCGTATCGCAGGAACCTGCGCCTTTGAAGCAACCCCCTGGGATTCCATACAAGGTGCCGGATATTACCGTTCCGAGGCATTGCGAAGTGAGCGGGGTGGCGCGTCCGACCTCGGATTCCGAAATCGAGTTCACTTTATGGCTGCCGCCCAGGGAAGCCTGGAACGACAAATACATGCAGCGAGGCAACGGGGGCTGGGCCGGATCCATCCAGGCGACCGTCCTTGTGGGGCCGTTGGCGCGCGGTTATGCGGTTGCGGCGACGGACGACGGACATGAGACCAAAGGCATTATGCCGGACGCGACATTTGCTATCGGACATCCGGAGAAACTGATTGATTTCGGCTATCGATCCCTGCATGAAACAGCGATTCTTTCGAAAGATATCCTGCAGGCTTACTACGGCAAGGCTGCGCGGCAAGCGTATTTTTCAGGATGCTCGGACGGAGGACGCGAAGCGCTGATGGAGGCGGAGCGGTATCCCGAGGACTTCGACGGCATTATCGCGGGAGCGCCGGCGAATCACTGGACGCATCACTTTGCGGGCTTCGTTTGGAATGAGATGGCGCTGAACGGGAAACCGGAGAGCAAGATTGCAATCGAACAGCTTCCGACGATTCAGAAGGCGGCCTTGGCCGCGTGCGATGCGCTGGATGGAGTGAAAGATGGGCTGATCGAAGATCCGCGCGAATGTCACTTCGACCAGTCAGTCCTGCTGTGCCACGGTGCGGCGAGCGCGGACTGCTTGACGCAGCCGCAAGTCGAGGCGCTCGAGAAGATCTATGCGGGCCCGAAAAATCCGCGCACCGGAGAGCAAATCTACCCGGGGTATGAGCCGGGCAGCGAGGCGGAGCCTGGGGGGTGGTCGCTATGGATCCTGGGGCCATCGGCGCATAGCCTTTTTGGAAACAGCTTCTACGGGCAGGCGGTACACGAAGACCCGCACTGGGATTGGCGGACGATGGATTTCGACCGCGACGTGCGCCTGGCCGATGAAAAGACGGGAGCGATCCTGAATTCGTATAACCCAGATCTGCGCAGCTTCCGGGACCACGGTGGAAAACTGATCCAGTACCACGGCTGGAGCGACGCAGCCATCGCGCCTCGCGATTCCATCAACTTTTACGAGGATGTTCGGGCATTTCTCGGACAGTACCCGGATCCGCGCTCGACCAATCCGACGGATATCCAGGGGTTTTATCGATTGTTCATGGTACCTGGCATGCAGCATTGCTCGGGTGGTCAGGGCGCAACGAGCTTTGGGAACGACGACATTGCGGCGCTGAAATCAAATCCGGATGATGCCGAAAACGACATTCTCCTGGCTCTCGATCGCTGGGTCACGCAGGGAGTGGCTCCGGAGACGATTATCGCAACGGGGAGAATCGGCGGGGATGCCAAGAGCGGGTCCGAAGGGGTGCGTTTGACGCGGCCTTTGTGTGCGTATCCGGCAGTGGCACGATACAAGGGCCAGGGGGATACGAATGCGGCTGAGAATTTCGAATGCCGGGTACCAGGCAAGTGAGGCGTCGTCGGCCGTATTCCGGTTCATGGATCCCGTGCGAGTCGTCGTTTCCCACCCTTTCACAGGAAGCGCGAACGGATGGGGCGCGGAGCAATTGCTCCTCATCAGCAGGTCCTGACGTTCTTGAATATCCGTCGGCCGGAACTACATGGCCCTCATTCTCATATAGCGGCGAATATCGGGCGCCATCCGCAACATGAGCCAAGCCAGGCTAATCGCCGTTACTGCATAGATTGTTCGCTTCATCCGGTTCCCCATTTCCCTTCAGTCGGCGAGATTCGCCCGGTTTGCAGGGGCAAGTCTGGCTCTTTGTGCTTTTGATGCGGATTCGTCTTGTCGCGACGCAGCCCGGAAGTCGCCGGCTTCTGGGGGGAACCCATGCCAGGAAGCTACAGAACACTTTATCCGCCATTCTTTGCTTGCACAGATCCCCGATTCAGGCAGAATATGGTCCCTGCGTCACTTGCCGATCGGATGCGGAAGAGGCCACCTCTTGGGAATCGCGATCCAACCTTCTCGAAAGATCGAAGAGATCGACGTTCTGTGGATTACGGCGGGCCTTGGGTGCGATGGGGACACGATTGCGATGACCGCGGCTACGCAACCGAGCATCGAAGATTTAGTGAGAGGCGGCATACCCTGGACACCCAAGGTACGCCTGCACAACCCGTTTCTAGCGGCCGAGAATGGGGATGAATTTTTGCTCCGCTTCCACCAGGCGGCGGAGGGCAAAGTCGAAAATTTTATCCTGGTGATCGAAGGCTCGATTCCTGATGAAACCAATAAACCGGAGGGCTATTGGGCGTCGTTCGGTACGGATGCGGCGACGGGGCAGCCGATCACCACCTGCGAATGGATCGACCGGCTCGCTTCGCAGGCCTGGGCAGTCATCGCGGCGGGTACCTGTGCCACTTATGGGGGCATTCATGCGATGGAGGGGAATCCCACCGGGTGCATGGGGCTTCCCGATTACCTGGGCTGGGATTGGAAGACGAAGGTTGGAATTCCGATCGTGTGCATACCGGGCTGTCCCGTTCAGCCAGACAATTTCACCGAAACGTTACTCTATCTGCTTTACATGGCTACCGGTCACGCGCCTATGATTCCCCTCGACGCGGCGCTGCGTCCAACATGGTTGTTCGGCAGTACGGTCCACGAGGGGTGTGACCGGGGAGGATATTACGAACAGGCCCAGTTTGCGGAGGAATATGGTTCCCCCCTGTGCATTGTGAAGCTGGGATGCTGGGGGCCTGTCGTGCAGTGTAATGTCGGGAAGCGCGGCTGGATGGGCGGAATCGGCGGGTGCCCCAATGTGGGCGGGATCTGCATTGGATGCACGATGCCGGGATTCCCCGATAAATTTATGCCATTCATGAACCAGCCGCCGGGGTCTCTGCTTTCGTCTGCCGCGGTTCAGACGTACGGGCGGGCCATTCACTCTCTGCGCAAGTTTACGCAGGCGTCTCTGAACAGGGTACCCAGCTGGCGCCGGAACCGGTCTGTGCCCGAGCGATCATTGAACGACCAGCGTAACTGACTCGATTTCCCCAGGTCGAATCACGGATGGCGTTATTTGCACAAGCCGAATGGGATGCCCCCAGGCGAGGGCGCGAGCAGGAAGTTGAAGAGTCGGGTGTGTCCGCGGACCTGCAGCAGGCTGAAGCGGTGCTACTGGAATTGGCCGGCGTTTTCAGCGGCTCGCCGCGTGATCCAGTCGGCGCCCCGGTATGGCCGGCAACAAACGACGCGTACCCTTCGAATCTTGAAGCAAAGTATCGTGCCCTGCTGGAACAGGTTCCGGCGGTTGTCTTCATGGCCTACGTGGATCGCGGAGTCAGCGAGGCCTACGTCAGCCCGGAGATAGAAGCAGCACTGGGCTATTCTCGCGAGGAGTGGCTGGAAGACCCGGTTCGCTGGTACGAGCACATCCATCCCGAGGACAAGCAGCGCTGGAGCCTCGAAGCAGCGGAGATGTTTC